>Ga0256407_10000049_pt1 | contig 281186 bp, 359 predicted proteins | sample RumenRJG_04DNA_FD_193489 | JGI IMG/M metagenome (GOLD analysis project Ga0256407, IMG submission 193489) | Bovine rumen microbial communities from Lethbridge, Alberta, Canada - RJG_04 | ecosystem: Host-associated > Mammals > Digestive system > Stomach > Rumen | place: Canada: Alberta... | reverse complement strand
AGAAAGGAGTAGGTAATTGATGGTGGATGAAGATATTGTTGCAGATGTGGATTTAACAAAACGTACAGATGAAGAATGGTCAGATATTTATCATGTGCAATTAGTTGATTCGGTTATTGATACAGAACCAATTAACGAATTTGAATGGGCATATAAAATGTGTCATTCGCAATATTTCCCTCGTCCTGCCAAATTAAAAAAAGGAGAAATATATAATTACGATGTAGCTGAACAGATGGAAATGAGAGCTATGAAAATCAATCGTGATTTATATGCAACGGCAGATAAATCTGAAAAGAAAATGCTAGATACAGGGAAATATATGACAACTAAATATGTTTTGAATTATACATTAAAACGTTAAAAAATATAATCCGCACTTATAAATAGTGCGGTTTTTTGTATAATATATTATTGGATAAAATATTGTATTTTTATATTGAGAGGTGATAGAAATGCAATTACCAACAAAAGAACAAATAAAAACGATAGCTGTTGTTGTTTTAATAATTATAGTTACTATATTAGCTACATTAAAATTAAATAGTTACATTAATCAGAAAACAGAACCAAAAGAAACAATTATGACACAGGAAGAAGTACAAAATCCTGAAAAATTACGTCAAGAAGTAAATAAAAATAGTGGTGCAAATTTAGATACATATCAATCAAGAGAAGTAACTAATACTGTTACAAAGATTATTGAAAGAGATAGAAAACCTGATACTACTATTGAAACAAATGGAACAGAATATTTAACGAAAGCTAAAGCGTATGCAAATGAACAAAAGGCAGATGCTTATGTGATTGCTCCTGCAAAGGGAGAAACAAAAGAAGTAAAAGATATAAATAAAACAGATGTAGTTAATTTGAACCAATATAATATAGAAGCATATAGCCAGCATCAATTGGGTATAGCATACTATTCGGATAAAAACATAACGGTTGATTATCAGCAACAAGTAAAGGTGTTTGGAAAACATATGTATGTAGGACCTGCTATTAAAATTGATAAAGATAAAGACGTTCAATTGGGTGCAAAAGTAACAATACCATTTTAATTTATAAAAGAAGGATAGAAAATCTATGAGTGTAACAATCAAACAATGTAAAGTTTGTATGAGCAAACACAGAGAGATAATTGAATCGTTAGCGGTCAAGAAATTTTCTCCTGAAAAGATATATGAATATCTTCAGAGTATGCAAGACCCCAAAGATGTTAAAATTGTTCAACAAGAAAATATTAAACCTTCTTCTATTCGTAGACATTTACAAAAACATTTTGATGCCAAAGATGATTTGTTAGTACAAGAAGCTAATGTACAATCCAAAATTAAAAAGTCTCGTAAAGATTATGCAGAAGGAAGAAAAATCAATATAGATAAAGCTAATACAATTGCACATTTAATTGAAGTAGCTTTGGCTAGATTAGAAGAAACAGAAGTCCTTTCTGATGCTAAAAAACATCAATATACTATTGGTTATATGGGACAAATAAAAGGATTAGTAGATGAATTAGATAAAGTTAGTGGTGCAATAAAAGAAGAAGGAAATATTGATGCTAAATTTTATCAAACACAAATAGATACTTTTGCAAAAATTGTTTTAAGTACAATTAGAGCCTTAGACCAACAATTTGAAATGAATTATCAATTAGAAATTGCTTTTGTAGATGAATTCAAAAAACAATATCAAGCATTTAGACAGAGAGAAAATATGATTTTTGCAGGTCAATTATCCCCTAAAGATGGAGAAAATGAGCGCAATATAAATACATTTAATGACGCAAGTAAAAATGTATAAAGGAGATTCATAAATGGCTTATAAAATAGATTTTATAAACTATCAACAATTAGTTAATTTTATAAATTATGTAGAAGATTTGTGGTTATGGAATTGTACTATTTTTCGTATGAGTAATTCTATTGGAAATACTTTAAATTTAGATACAGTAGATACATCAAATGTAAATATGAGTTATGTACAATTTTCTAAATTAATTGATTATATGAATAAATATTATGAAAATAACAACCCACCTGTAACAATGGATATAAAATTGATTTGCCCTGATTATTTACGCTTACAAGCAGACCCAAACCGTTATTATCAAGCATTTTATGTTGATTTTTTTTCAAATGGTAAAATCAATTACGTTACTTTGAGTTATAATGAAAATGGTTCAAAAGCAGAATCCGCACCATTTACTGTGTTTGTTGGATATATAATGGAATTATATAATAAATGGAAAGCCTATTACTCAAATAAATATGAAGCATAAATGTTTAAAAGGAGATATATTTCATATGCAAGATTCAGTCAAAGCTATCTTAGGAATTTTTAATAGAGCAGGTTTTGAAGCATATTATAATGGGGAAAAATGCCGTAATGAATTATATAATGTAGTAGTACAGAATAAACATTTAAAAACTTTGAATACAACAATTATTACTAATGCGTTACCTGAAGAAATTAAAAGAATCTTCCCTCGTGCAATAGAAAATGAAAATAATAAAATGATTTTTTCAATGGAATTTGGTAATGAAGTTATTGGAATAGAATCTTTTCATAAACAAACATATTATTTAAAAAATGGTAATAAAGAAACATTTTTAACTATTCCACAAATAGAACACGTAAATACACTCAAAGAAGATTATCAACGTAAAATATTTACGATTAATTGCGTTGCGCAAGATATAAATGATGAATATCATTATGAAGATATATCTGCTTATAATGATATGGAAAAAGGAATTATTAGGACAATAGATAACCCTAAAGATGTCTTTTTTGAATTTCCAATTCGTACTTTACAAGCATTTACTTTAATGTCACAAACAGGATTTTCAATTGAAAAAAATACATTAAAAAGTATCCATTCTACTATGCGATATTTACGTAATATGCCAAGTGAATTAGTTGGCAAAGAATTACGTAAAATCATGACAGGTAGATATGTTATGCAAACATTAAAACTTATGCATAAAGAAGGAATTTTTAATGCAAAATGTTTGGATGAAGATAAAAAAATAAAAATTATGTCTCCATTCCATGAATGTGATGATACAAAATTTGATGTTTTAAAAAGATTTAGAATTTCTAATGAAGTAGAATTGGAATTATGGGCAGTTTTATTTGAAGATAAAAAACAAGCATATGAAGAATTAAATAAATTTCATTGTTTTTCTGAAAAAGAAATCCATACAATTCTTTGGTTAATGGATAATAAAAATCTTTGTAAGAAATCAGATAATGATATAGGCATGAGAAAAGATATTTATAATTCAATTGGTGAATATGAACAACAATTTGGTATTCATTATTTAAAAGAATTAATTATTAAGTCAAATCATATTTATAAAATGACAGATGTTTTTGATACAAAAGAAAAAAAGGATAAATATACAAAACGTTTAATGTTTAATTTGTGTTGTAGACCATATTTTGTTAATCAGTTAACGTGGGATATTACAGATGAAAACAAAGAAAAATTGATACCAAAATTATTGAATACAGTTCATTATCCGATAACAGATAATGAAGTAGCGGAATTTATGAAACAGAATCTAGGTGGTTAAATGAAACGCTTAATTGCAGAAGATGAAGAACAGGTTGGAGAAATTACAGAAGAAGATAAACAACAGTTACTTAATGCTAGTGCAAAAGTTCTTGAAATTAGAAAAAATGCAACGGATTTACTTGATATGTATAAAACATTATTTAAAAATTTGAATGAAATGTATAATGAATATCCAAATTTATATCAAGAAATTCAACGTGTAGTAGAATTACCAACAAATGATGATGCTTCAAATATGGTTGCATTTTATCAGGATTTATTACAGGAATTAGAATTACTGAAAAATTCAGATAATCTACAGTTAGTTATGCACGGTAATTCATTAGATGTTCCACTTACTGATGATGAAGAAGAATAAATATATTTCATAAGTAAAAGAGGATAATTAAATCCTCTTTATTTTTTAGGGCGGTGAGATAATGTCAGGTGCTTATAAAATACAAAAAATCGTTTTACATGACTTTAATAATATGAATAAACAATGGGCTATTCTATATCCAAAAACTTCAGGAGATATGGTGGTAGGTCAGGTTTCAGATAGTAAATTATTTGATGGTCATCCAACAGAAGATTTTATGCCATCTACTTTTTCTACATATATGAGAGTCGTTGATAAACAAACAACAAGTTCAGGTATAAAAAAAGTTCCACAAGGATTATTAGCAAAAGAATTTATTGTTGCACAAAATTATGATAAAATGGAAGATTGGGTAGAAGCAAATCGTGGTTCTACAGAAAATTCTATTTGGGTAAAAGATAAAGTATATGTGGAAAATGGTAAAAAAGAATTGTCTACAGTTGAATATGTAGATGATGTACACGGTCAATTATTAGGGTCTGGTCCAACAACACAAACAGGTGAAATTTACAATCATTTAGTTCACCATTCAGAAGTGGCAGATAAATTAACTAAGTCTGTTTTGATTAATGGAATTAATTTTGATGGTTCTAAAAATATAGAGATTCCATTTTGTTATATTTCTAATACTCCACCTGCTAATACAAAATTGCTTTGGATAAAAGAAGATACGCATACAATTTGTTACTATGATGGTTTAAAATCTGCCTGGGTTCCAACGACTTCTGTATGGTCAGAAGATGCAAATAAAAAGTGGAATAGTTCACTTAATGTATTTATGTAAAGGATGGTGGCATAATTGGATTATATTGCAAAAAATTGTGCTTCCAATGCAAATAAAAACTCTGCTTTAAAACCGTTAGTAGATAGATATTATGCTATTGCCAATAGTGTAAATTTGTATGGGCAGAATCAAAATAATGCAGCATCAGATTATCAACTTGTAATTGAACGTGATGTGTATTATAATGATAGCGAACAAACGCCCAAATACGTTTCTTTATATGACTTGCAACAAGCAATAAATTATTTAGAAAATCGTTTTAGTAAAAATTGCAATTGTGAGACACTTCCACATATGTGTGAATCTTGTCAAGCAGAATGTACAAATAGTACAGGTTATCAAGAACCATTAATGATTGGTGGTGTTGATAACCGTTCAAATTGTTATCAAATTGGTAAATATAGCGAGTGTTCTTATGCTTGTCAAACTTTAAAATGTCAATCAGTAGATACAACTACAAAAAGTTGTGAAGGATGTCAATCTTGTCAATCTTGTCAATTAGGAACAACAAATTTTAGTTGTCAAAGTTGTCAACAATTTTCTTGTCAAACACAATCTTGTCAAGCAAACAAGCCAGATACAGGAGCTTCTTTGCCCAATGAACAACGTACATTAAGTACTGTATGTCAAACATGTCAAAAGTGTCAAAGCAAAACAATGAGAATGTCTTGTCAAACACAATGTCATTAAGGGAGAAATATTAATGCTTAATTTGTCAGGAATTATCAAAGAATCTATTGTAGACGGTAAAGGTATTCGATATGTAATTTTTGTTCAGGGTTGCCCACATCATTGTGATGGCTGTCAAAATCCTAGTACATGGGAGTTTAAACAAAATATTTTAATAGATGAACAAAAAATTATTGATGATATTTTGGACAATGCTTTATGTAGTGGTATTACTTTAAGTGGCGGAGAACCTTTTACACAAGCAAAAGACTTATTGCCATTAGTACAAAAAATACATTCTTTAGGTAAAAATGTTTGGGCATATACAGGATATACATTTGAACAATTAATACAATTCAATGATGATAGAACAGAATTGTTGAAAAACATTGATGTACTAGTTGATGGTAGATTTATTTTAGAACAACGAGATATTAGTTTACAATTTCGTGGTTCAAAAAATCAACGTGTAATTAATGTACAAAAATCACTTCAAGAAAAACAAATTATATTGGAATGTGAATAATAGGAAGAAATTTTCTTCCTATTTTTTTAAAATTTTTTATTGAAACTGTTGACAAGTAAGTAATTATTTGGTATACTATATATAGAAAGAGAGATAAAGAAACGGTTCAAATAGAAATGGAGAGATTAAAATGTTTGCGAATAAAAATTATGAGTTCCTTCTTGATTTCGATGAGTACGATGACCATTGTGGTTTGTATTGGATTTATATGTATAATAAACTGTTTTCACTTGGTAGAGACGAAGATAGGTATGAGCTTGAAAAACTCTATAACGAGTGCAAAAACGATGCTCCATTCCCTTTCAACATTCTTACCGCGCTTGTTGGCTTTGGTGATGATTATCGTAAAACGTGCCAGTATTTCATTCATAATGTTAAAATGGCAAATTATAATGATGATGATAAGCGTGAAGATATTGCAAAAAGAGATATGCTTGAAAAAGAGCAGAAGGAACTACAGAAAAAGATTAGCATTAATACGTATGGTTATGATGTTAATGAAGCAAGAGAAAACGCAATTCTTGAAGAAACTCGTTTGGATTTGTCTCATAATGAGGTGAATAATGACTTGGTTCTTTCTGAAGATGGTGAGAGCTATATTCAGTTTGGTGGTCATGCTTGCATTGAAAATAATGTCAAAGTACTTAAAGAAGAAACTAAAGTGATTGAAAATTATAAAGGCGCAGTTACCGTTCATAGCATTATGTTTGATAAATTTCATGGTTATTACTACTGTGTGATTTATGCAACAGATGACCTTGATGAAAATGGTAATCAGCGTGTTTACCAGAAATGGTCTAAATCGTATGCAGATAAATACATTTCCATTCCACAGATTGAAACGGATATGTACGGTTATAGTAAAATGGTTCATAAGAAGTTTAAATCATGGGATGGTATTGATACGCTTTATCGTACTATTCGTGATAAACTTTATCAGAATTCGCAAATCCCTGGTATGAACCAGCATATTCATGATATTGAGCTTGGTGTAAATAAACCTTCTAAAAAGGAAAATACGAAACTCCCGAAAGACAATGATGTGGATATTAGCAAAATTAATCAGGCACTTGGTCTTGAAGATACAGGTGAGGATTTGAATGGCAATATCTTCTAATTGAAAGTCACACCTTACATGGTGTGACTTTTTTCTTGCGTGTATTTTTTAATATAATAAGAATCATGTGTAACAAAGCTACAATATATTTGGACATACGACCTATTTCATATATGGAATTAAGAAATTTATCTGTAAAATCATAAACGAGGTGTTTAATCAATGGATATTGCAATTATTCTTGCAGTTTTAGCCGCCGTGTTATATGGTACTAGAATGTATTTTATAAGCAAAAATGATACTAAATTATTAGAACAAGAAGTTAAGAAACAAGCACTTGAATTATTCCTTTATGCCGAAAAACAGGATTGGGATGGATTCAAGAAAATGGAATTTGCATTCCAAACATTGACGAAACAAGTTGAAGCTACAAAACTTGCAAAAGTTATTGGAACAAATACAGTTGATAAATGGATGCAAAAGTTCTATGATGAAGTAAAATCAAAACTTGAAAGTGAAATTAAGAATCTTTAATATATAATGTTTATGAGTGTTTGTTTTATGTATTGATAAAATGTGTAGAGCAAACACTTTTTTTACCTAAAAATTACATTGAACCGTTAAAAACGAAGGTGTTAGGAGATGAGAAATGAATTTACAAATAATTCTAATAATACTTTTAACTATGAAGTATTACAACGTATTACAGCTATAGAAACTAATATCAATATAATATTGGAAGAACGTCCAAAAGTTCAAGAAGAAATAGCAAAATTAGAATTAAAGGAATTAGAAGCTCAAAAAGATATTAAACAAATTAATAACCAAATGGCACAGTTAAAGACATTGATTATCAAATTTGCTTGTGGATTAGCAGGGGTTATTGCTAGTATTGTATTAGCAGGTGTACAATACCTTTTAAGATAATATTGTTTCTAAACTGCATAAACAAAAAGTGATATACCTTGTATGGTATATCTTTTTGTTTTTAATTTTTATATTCAATTTTGATATTGAATAATTGTAAAATGTTTTGTAAATTTGTATTCAATATCTGATTTACTATATTGTTATAAGCACCATAAGCTAATGTAAGCGACTCTGAATTTAATTGACTTGCATCATAATTTGGTTTATTTTGAGTATATTTATCAACAATAGATTGAATATAATTTGTTTGTATAAAATTTAGTAATTTGCTACCATCGCCAAAAAGTAAATTTTCAAGTATATCTTTTTGGCTATATATTTGTTGTATGGCAGAATTGGCTATATCACTTGAATTAACTTGTAATAGGTCGCTTTGATATTTATCATCTATAATTGCAATTAAGCGTTTCATATATTATACTACCTCCAATTATATTATCTATAAAAAATATATCTGATGTATTGTATAAAATAATCATATATTATTTGAAAATTTTTATTGAAACTGTTGACAGACTGATTTTTCTTTGATATAATATAAATATCGAAAGGAGAAAAAAGAAAAATGATTGGCAATTTCAAAAAAGTGTTGACAAATCGTTTTAAATATGGTAATATAAACATGTAAGCAAGAGAGAGATAAAACAACAGGAGGTATTACAATGAAAGACATCAAAGAAGCAGAGATTGAAATGTGGTGTGATGCAGACAGGGTTGCTCGTATGACAGATGGAGAAAAAGAGAAAGCACCTGATTTGCAGAGTGTTGTTGATGCTTATCATGGAATCATGATGAATAATTAATTTGTCTTTTTTGAAAGGGGAAATTCAAAATGAGTGCAAATATTGAGAATCTGTTTTTTGTGGATGCAGATGGTAGACACGCTCCGTGGCACAAGATGGGTGTTCGTGTTCTTGAAGCTCCTAATAGCGCAGAAGCGTTGAAACTTGCAGGATTGGATTGGGAGGTTAAACAGTCTCCTGCTTTCATTCAGGTAGACGGTGAAATGATTGATACAGGTAATATCATCAATTATCGTGATAGTGACCGTTATATCCTTGGTACGGTGACGAATCGTTATAAGCCTGTTCAGAACCGTGAAGCATTTGCATTTACAGATGAACTGATTGGTGGGGATGTTCGTTACGATACGGCAGGTAGCCTTGCACACGGTCGTATTGTGTGGTTGCTTGCAAAAATGCCCGATATGAATGTTCTCGGTGATACCGTTGAACCATATCTCTTGTTTGCCAATTCGCATGATGGTAGTTCGGCAGTACGTGTTACTATGACGAATGTTCGAGTAGTATGTCAGAATACCCTTAATTTCGCCCTTAATGGCGCACAGAGGACGTTCTCGTTCATGCATAAGGGTGATATTGCATCACACCTTGAAGAGGCAAAGCAGACGCTTTCTCGTGCTGATAAATACAACAAAGCATTTGTTGCAAATGCAGAGCACCTTGCTAAGAAGCGTTTTACAAAAGAGGAAGTTCAGAGAATGATGAATGAACTTTTCCCCATTCAGGATGATGATGTTACAGAAGTTCAGGTTAAGCATATGGAAATTATGCGTGATAATTTCCGCAAAATGCTCCGTGCAGATGACCTTCAGAATTTCCGTGGTACAGGTTGGTGGCTTGTAAATGCAGCAAGTGATTATGCATATCACGCTCGTCCAATTCGCCTTACGCAGAATTATCAGGACAATATGATGCGTAGTGCAATGGTTGGGAACAAGTTCCTTGACAAAGCCTATGATATGGTAATGTCTGCTTAAAAGATAAGCTAAAATAAATAAAAGAGTGGTTACAATTAAAGTAACCACTCTTTTTAGTTTATAGATAAAACAAATTTTATTTCTCCATACAATATAAGACGTACTGTAATGGAGAATGATTTATATTTAATTGTACCATAAAATCCATATTTTGTACTGTTATATGTTTTGTGATTGCGTATTTGTTGACACAATATATCACATACTGCTAATACTTCATCTTTAGTTAAACTGTATTTTGTTAGATTACTATATTCTAATTGGTCGCTATGTAAAGTAGTAAGATTGTTATCTTTACAAAATTGAATAATAGAATCCATATATTTATTTAAATTCATAGATACAATGTTTTCAATTTTTTGATAAGAAGATTCCTTACCAATTTGTTCTTCTTGTACTATGCTATATTGTATATTCATAATTCACCTCGTAAGATGTGAAATTAAGTAAGCCACAAACAATCAAAATATTTTGCGAATAATTGTTTTGCTTCATCATAATAATTATTAAATTGTTTCAACTCAATTTCATTCATTAAGGATATTTTATCTCTATCTTCAGAATAAATAATTTCCTTTAAGAACCAGACTATTTTTGTTATAATGCTTTTCCATTCATCTATATCATTTATTTCGCATGGATAGTTTTTTGTAATATCTCTATATTTTTCTACTAATTTTGGTAATAAAGTAATAGCTATCGTTCTATCCATATTATATAAATCAGAAGCACTATAACCGTTTTTTACTTTTTGTTCAAAATGTTTTATTGCATGTTGTGTTTCATCTTTTTGTGTTAAAATAAGAAATCTATCAAAATCTATACTGTCTAAAATTTTATAAATATTTATTTCTGAACAATATCTATATTTTTCTAATTCATTTAATTTAATTGCTACAATCAAATTGTCTCGTTCCAATTTTTTTTGAATTTTATATATATATTTATCAATAAAATCTTTTGTATTTTGATTACTAAAAATACGAGTATAATCAAATTTGTAAGCAGAAAAATCTTCATGTTTTTCTTCTATCTTATTCATAGGGTCTAGTTGTGGTATATATACTAATCCAAATTGTTTATAAAAATCTAGTTGTTGTTTATCATTCATATTAGAATATAATTGATATAATTTTGATAAATCTTGTTCATTTAACATATTTATTTACTCCTGATTATCAGATAACTCTTGTTTTGTTTCTTTAACAATATCTTGTACTTGTTCTTGGTTACCAGAAGCTTCTTTTTCTTTTTGTTCTTTATCGAGTTCTTTCCTGATTTTCATAAGAATTTTGCCTAATTGGTTTTCTCCTTTGTCATTAGTAATTCCCCAAAAAGGATTCTCCCATGTAGTTTCATTAATGAGTTCTTCATTATTTGTTGCAAGAAGTTTATCCTTTAATGAAGGAATAGAAAATTTTTCTTTGCAAATATTATACATTAAATCTTTCTTTTCTTTATCAGATAAACGCTTTTTGCTTGATGTTCTTTTATATAATTTAATAGCATCTGAAGGTAACGATTTTGCTATCATATTTCTTTGAAATTCATTTGTAGTCATATTGGCAAAAAAAGCACTAACAACACTATTATAAGCAATTCCATTATAATTGAATGGTTGATTATAGAAATTACTTAAAAATTGATATTGGTTTTTAAAACCTTTAATACTCATTTTTATACCTCCGATATAAAAAGATATGGACAGTATATGAAACTGTCCAATAATTAAATAGATACTAAAACAATAAAAATTATCTTTTATTTATTTGTTTCGTTATTACTTTTATTTTCTTCTTTTTTGCTTTGTTCGTTATTAAAAATTTTATAAATATCATCAAATGTTTCAATTTCATCATCAATACTAGAATTATTACAAAAATCGTTTACGCTATAATAGCCATATTCTTTAATAATATTTTGCACATGAATATATGCATCATGCCATTTATCTAAAATTGGTGCGTCTAACGGTGTAACTGAACTTTGCATAAGATTATTTGTTACTCCGTCTAAATTAAATAAATATTTTTGTTGATAAATACCTTCAAATACAGATTTTGTAGTTTGTTTTGCAATATAATTTAAAAAATCAACAATGAGTGAGTAATCATTTGCATTGTTTGTTGGGATGATGCAACCGTATATAACATATTCATCTTGTTTTTCAATATTACCAGAAGGATTTAAACATAGCGTAACTGCTACTGTAGAAATTATACGATTATCTTTATTATTCTTCATTTCCAGAAGATTCATGGCAATATCGAATGTAAGGTCTTGTTGAGCTATATCAATTGCTCTAATCGTATTTTCGTTCATTTTAAACAGTATATTCATGTTCTTTCTCCCAATCAACTAAATATTGTTTTTCATATTTCCTTAAATACTTTTTTGTTTTTTCAATGACTTGTTTGTCAATATTATATAATGTATCAATGATTTTTGTCTCATTATTATTAATAGCAGGTATCAAAATTTCTTTTAATGTTTTAACACAATGTCTACTATTATTATAACACAATAATTTATTGAACATATCATCACTACATGAATAGTCTGAACGGTTTAAACTTTTTTTGATTTTTATATCATCTTGAAAAAGACTATTTTTCTTTGTCTTTTTTTCATACTGCATAGTTGGTGGACAATATTGCTCAATAATTTGTCTATATTTTGCTTTAATATAATGATGTGTAATACAATAGGCTTTTGGAAACGCTAGGTTATACATATTAAGCAAAGTATATTCTTGATTATCTATCGCACGTATAATTTCAGGCAAAAGATTCATACGAGAAATTCTTTTTTTATCTTTTATAAAAGCATGAAACGATTTATAATCTTCTTCTGTATATACGATAGATTTGAAAAATTCTTTGTTATATGAGAATGATTGATTGGATGGATTAATATATTTAGAACGAATTTCTTCTATATTGTTTGTATATGAAAGTTCTCCACCACAATCACAACGATAATCTTTTATATTGCTATAAATATCATTATCTTCTGATATATAAAAACTTTTATGACATTTATTACAATAAATATTATCTTTAACTTTTTGTTCTCCAATTAAATAGTTGTTAATCATAGTTGCGTCATAATAGCATGATTTAATTTTATGAAATTCAATTAGAGTATCGTCATATGTTTTAAAACTACCATTTTCGTTTGTACAAATGAAATATCTTACAAATAGTTTTTGTACTTTTTCTTCTGAATTAATTAAGAAATTGTTGGAAAATTCCAAATAGAAACAATTTGTACTTTTATTAAACCAAAGTTTTACAGGATGAACAATATCATCGTTAAAGCCTTGAAAAATGATATTGATAGAACATTTTACATCAAATTCTTTTTGATATTGAATAACTTGTGTTCTTGCTTGTTCAAATAAAGTTTTGATATATTTTTTTGGTATGGGATGTTTTATAAACATATGTACAAACTCCTTCTATATATTCTCATGGTAATTTTATTCTAATACAGATTATATCATTATCCTTTACAAAAGTCAAATCAAACTTTTATAATAAATTTGGCGATTCTGTATATAAAAATGCGAAATGCCAATATATCTTTATTAAGTGAGTAAATTATAAAGATTTTACAGGAAGGATTGCGAACGAATGAGTTTTAATAATAAAGAACAAAAAATTTTAGATGAAATAAAAAATAATAAACCAAATAATATGAGTAACTATGATTATGCAGTACAATTATCAAAAGAAAAACGTGACGCTACATTAAATCATAGGATTTATAAATATACATGGTCACAAATTTTTCATGCTTTAAATATGGGTCAATATAATATGACAGAAAGCACATTGAGAAAGCATATGAGACGAGCAGTAGAAGAACAATCGAATGATAAAAATACAAACAACAATTCTACTACAAATATGGATATAAACGATATAGACACAAATAAATCTATGGATATTCTTCTTGGGAAATTGAGAAAAGAAAGTGAAAAAGCTGAGCAAAAAAAGATGCGTTCTTTAATAGAACAAAAGAAAGTTAGTTTAGCAAAAAAACTATTGGACAAAGAATCTAGTGCAATATCTAAAATTGAATATGCTAAAGAAGATTTTATTGATACCGTTGCAGAACATTGCGATTTGTCTCAATATATAGATTATCAAAAAGATAAGTATCTTTATGATAAAGATGATATGTCAATGAATATATTATTATTAAGCGACTTTCATTATGGCATGAAGTCTGACGTTACTAGAAATAAATATGATAAAGAAATTTTTAAACAAAGAATGGCAGAATTAACTGTTAAAACAATTGAAAAATTAAAAATTGATAAGCCTAAATATTTAATTGTGGCTTTATTAGGCGATATGATTAACGGTGATATTCATACAACTAGTAGGACTTTTGGAAATTGTGATGTTGCAGGTGGGGCAAATCAATCACAAATAGTGGCTGAAGCCATTTTTTCATTGTTAACTAATTTAGCTCCATATTGTAAAAAAATAAGAGTACTTGCAGTATGTGGTAATCATGATAGAACGATTGCAGATTTAAAAGAAGCAACAAAATCAGATTCTTACTATCTTACGTATTATAATGCTATTCGTACACAAGCTATAAATTATAACAAAATGTGTGGAGAAGAAAAAATAGTATGCTTTAATGCTCATGGTGATGAAATTATGAGCAAAACTACGGAACAACTATTACTTGATGATAAGAATGAATGGGATAAATGTATTTGTGAATTACCAAACAAAATGATAATTGGATTGTGTCATGGTCATTATGATAAACAAAAGAAGGTTGCAACAAATTTTCAATCAATTTTAGGTTCTTTTGGCGGAAAAGTTGATATGGTACTTATGGGGCATACTCATAGCGTGTTTGAAGGTGAAGAAACAGGAACTAAAATTATTGTAAATGGAAGTTTATGTGGAACAGATGAATACGCAGATACAAAACGTTTATATAATCGACCAGCACAAATCATGTTGCATTTTGATGGAACAAACTGGGAAGATTATACAAAATATAATATTGCGTTGACTGAAGGATATGAAAAAGAATTTAAAGTAAATAAAATTATTTGATATAAAATGTATAATGTAGTATATTGTATATGTACAAATGTTGATAAATGTATATATATTAAATACAGGGGGAAGATATATTATTATAACAGGTGATGAAAATGAATAATAAAGTAATTTATATAATTTTTCATAGTCCAAGCCTAAATATCTTGTCAAAAGGAACTGTACTTAAAGAAAATATGAATAAAATATATATTCAATATCAAGATAAAACATATGCTTATATTAAAGATAAAAACGATAGAGGTAAAATTTTAGGTTTTAAAGAAAATAACAATGTATTGTTATTTAGAAAAAATGGTGACTGATTTATGACGGAAGAATATAAAGTTACAATTACTCAAACAAAAAAAACCAGTTTTATTTTTCGCGCAGATTCAGAAGAAGATTTAAATAAGAAAGTAGAAACTTGTATTCAAGAAAAGGCTATGGGTTTTGACAAAGAAAAACCTGAATATTCTGTAGAAGTACGAAAAATGGAAATAGAAACGTAATTATTGACAAATTAATACATTTGATATATAATACGCATTAAAGAAAATGCGTATTTTTTGTTTGTTGCAAAATGTTTTATGTAGGAAGGGGTATACGTCATGGTGACTAAAGATGATTTGATTGATGTTTTTGAAGATACAAAACAATGGTATGAAACAGATAAAAATTTAAAACAAGCAGTAGCTAATAGTATTCGTAATACAGTTGTTTTTAAAGAAGATAATTATCCTGATTATAAAGCCACTAATGAAAAAAATGCAGAAATTAGAATTACAAAACATAAAACACTTGAAGCAGCATATAGATTGGATGAAGAATTTCCAAAATCAAAAATTTGTATTTTAAATTTTGCTTCTGCTACTAATGCAGGTGGTGGAGTTACAAAAGGTAGTAGAGCACAAGAAGAATGTCTTTGTAGAACAACTACTCTTTATCCTGTTTTAAATACGAGAAACAATTATAAAGATTTTTATAATTTTCATAGAAATCGTCATAATGTAAAATATACAGATGCTTGTATTTATACACCTGATATTGTTGCTATAAAATCAGATAGTACTATTCCGCAAAGGTATGATAAGGAAGATTGGCTTAAATTAGATGTTATTAGTTGTCCTGCACCAAATCTTAGAGCTAATCCTAGTAATTATATGAATAAAACAACAGGGAAAGCTATTAAACTAACAGACAATGAATTATTAGAACTACATAAAAAACGTGGGAAACATATTTTAACTGTAGTGGCTTCATATAATGTAGATATTTTAGTTTTGGGAGCTTTTGGTTGTGGAGCTTTTCAAAATAATCCATCCATTGTAGCAAAAGCATACTATGATATTTTACCCGAATTTAAAAATTGTTTTAAAGTGATTGAATTCGCTATTTATTGTACAGAAAGAGACACCAAAAATTATTTTGCATTTTACAATTTATTAAGTAAGTTGAAATTTTGATATATAAAAACGAGAAAGATTTATTTATCTTTCTCATTTTCTTTTTGTTCTTGTTTATGTAGAATAACTTCAAACGCTTTATCGTTTTGTTCTTCATTGTCGTTATTTTTATATTGTTTATCTTTTAATTCTCTTTTTATTGGCTGAATTGGTATTATTGGATGAATACATAAATAGGAATTTATTTGCAATAAAATCACTTCCGTATACTCACTCGGAGTATTTGTCTTTGCCAACAACAGCCACCATGTTTCGGTTCTTCAGGTCATCAAAAAACTTCGCGTTCGGATTTCTCACACAATATGCCAACTCATTCCCAAAAAACACACAATAAAGCCATGCTTCTTCGGGAACATCTGAATACACCCATCGCAATTCAAAAACAGAAGTATATTCATCGGTTAGCATCTGCCCCGCGAAATAAGAGGGATTTGTACTTAGCCCACAAGAGGTATCTGGCCACACTTGAAGGAAGAGGTCAACGGACGTATGAGTCGCCCATATTTTTCGCTTCTGCTCTCTTAGAATCTTTTCCGCCTCGTTCCAAGCAAGATGCTCCAAATGTCTTAAATCAGGAATTTTTGCCATGACGATTAACTCCTTTTTCAATCAAACAAAATTCTGTTTTCATCCCCAAATAATAAATCCTGCAAGTTCCAAGAGCTTCAAGAACAAGAAAACTCCCACACTGACCGGAATAAGGAAACAAACTACGGAGACGATAATAAAGCAAAGCGAACCACCGATAATACAGATAATTTCTTTCATTGTTTTTTCTCCTTTCATTCTTATATAATATTTTTAACGCGCTTCATAGTAAATCACAAAATTGGATTTGATATATCTCTTTGCCATATCTAAGAATTCTCGAAATCGTTCTTCCAGCCAAGAATTAACATCTTCGTCAACGCGATTGAATCGGATTTTCTTGTCTTGAAAATCCTTTTCCAACTGCAAGATATTATCTTCATTGAGCAAGAGATATTCCTCTTCCAAAGTAGTGCTTCCATGAGAAGGAGAAGCTGCAACTTTCTTTTCCCAAAGATTATGCATCCAATTATAGATTTCATAGTCTTTTGAGAAGTTCGCGAATTCACTCCAACCATACTTGTCACCGTGATTATCTCTGAAATCGAAATCGTCAATAACATCTTCCTTTTCAACAGCATAGAAATTCTGTGTCATTCCCATATTGTTATTCACCTCTTTTTTATTAATTGATTGTAAATATCGATTTGTTCTTCCCATTAATTATCAGTCATAACATATCACCTCTTATAAAATGTTATCATAATGATTTAATTTTGTCAACAAAATTTTTAAAACTATTGACAAATTATTAAAATTATGATATACTTTATATAAACAAAAAAAGGGGGGATATAAATGGTATTTCTTACAGGTGATACTCATGGTCATATAGATAGTCAAAAATTGTTTGACTTCGCAAAAATACATAAAAATTTGACTAAAAATGACTATATGATAATATTAGGTGATTTTGGATTTATATTTTATCCAAATCCTGATAATGCAAAAGAAAAATATCAATTAAAAGAATTAAACGAATTGCCATATACCATTTTGTTTATTGATGGGAATCATTGTAATTTTGATAGATTAAATTCTTATCCTGTGGAAACGTGGAATGGTGGTAAAATTCATCGTATATCTGATTCCATTTTTCATTTAATGCGTGGACAAGTATTTAATATACAAAATAAAACATTTTTTACAATGGGTGGAGCACAATCATACGATAAAGTATATCGTACAGAAGGTTTTGATTGGTGGAAAGAAGAAGTTCCATCTTATCAAGAAGTAAATGAAATGGTTGATAATGCTAATAAAGTAAAAAATGTAGATTGTGTATTAACACACACTTGTACAACAAACATGATTCCATATTTAATTGAATATTCAGATATGAATGACCCTACAAATTCTATTTTGGATGAATTAGATAAAATTCTTACTTATAAACATTGGTATTTTGGGCATTGGCACAAAGACATTATCAATATTGATAAGAAGCATACTTGTTTGTACAATAAAATTATTCAATTAATATAATAAGAAGGTGAAGATAATGAAAATTAATGGAATTGAATTAAAAGATTTAGTAGAAGAACAGAAAAGTAAATATAAAAAACATTTGGATATTTATAACAATAATATCAGAAAAATTGCAGAAAAAGCTAATAGAGAACGTAGCAAGGCTAAACTTAGTTATAATGAAATTGGCTGGTATGCAGGTGTTTCTCCTGATGCCGTAAGTGAGTTCTTACGTGGCAAGAGTTTGCCTAATCCTGTAAGTATTTCTGTTATTTGCGCTTCTATTGAAAAACTGAAGGAGTTAAAAGCAAATGATTAAAAAAGACTTGATTGATAAAATGGTTAATGAAAATGCAGTAGTTGAAATCATCAATTTTTATCAATTTTGGGATTTTTTTAAAGAATTAAAGAATTTTTCTTTTTCAAAAAACAATATTACAAAAAAAGATTTTTCAATTTTGTATTCTAAAGATAACGTTGTGTATTTATCTTTAGACACAGTTGATGGAAAAGTAATTGTGAATTTGAAAGATAAAAATTCACTTTATGAAAATACAGAAATTTTGCCATTTGAAAAGTTCTATGATACAAAAATTTTAAAGAAATATAATTTGCATATTGACGAAGAATTTTATATTGTAGGAAATAACGATAAAACCTATATTGCGACATTAAATGGTAACATTTATCTTGCAAATTTAGTTAATAACTGTGAAGATATTTGGAGCGTAATTCCTCCATACGCTACTGTATTTGATATTTTAAATGATAACCTTTGTGTTAGGACAAATTACAAGCCAAAATTCAATCAAGAATATTATTATATTGAATATGCTTTAAATGAATCGTTAAAATTGGATAAGGACAAAAGTAAGATTTGTAAAAAGAAATTTGATAGTTATTCTGACCTTTTACGTTGGAAAGCAGGAAATTTCTTTTATAATTCCGCTGATGTCAATACATATTTGGCAAAATAAAAAGAGAGGAGTTTTAATCCCCTCTTTTTTGTTATTTAAATATATAATTAATACTTGTTGAGTTTACGATGAATATCTTTTACTACATTATCATAGTCAAATGAATTGCAGAGTGCGTTTTCATAAAGGTATTGCGCGTTTTTCATAATAAGATTAAAACGTTTTGCAATTGCCTTATTCATTTTTGCAAATGCTTTTTTACGTGCAATGGTTTTACCTGTATCAATGTTAAATTCAATTGTTTCATCACTTGCATATTTTGCAATCCCTGTATAAGAAGAAGAAAGCTCAAGTTTAGTTGTATCAACCTTAATCATATTATTTGGATAATTATGAAGAATTTTGTTTAGATGATTAATCATACAATTCTTAATTTCTTCTCCTTCAAGAGTACATTTGATAGTTTTAGTTTCTTCGTTGATGTCATAAGTAATCATGGTTTTGTATCTCCTTTTCAAATTTTTACATATATAATTATATCATAAATATAAAATTTGTCAAGGTATTACTTGCTATACTGATTATGATTTGATATAATATAAGTTGATAAGAATTGAAGTATAATTTTATTTATAGTAAATGGAGAGTTACAAATGAGAAAGATTATTTGTCGATTTGATAATCAAGAAGCAATTGATAAATTTTATTATGATAACGATTGTTTCATAGATAAAACGGTTAAAGAGTATAATTTAGATACAGATGAATTAAAGAGAAAAAGAGAAGTACATACTACAGTTAAACCAAATGAAGATTGGAAAAAATATTGGATTGATATGCCTGAATTTGTTCAACCAAAAAGCGAAGCGTATGCAAAAATAGATTTTTCTACTAATAAAACAAGTGAAGAATTATCAAAAATATTTCAACAAAATATTACAGACAGAACAAAATCAGTTTGGTTTCCTAAATTACAACAACATACAAAAACATATTTTCGTGTAGTTGGTAATGGTCATCCTGTATATCCAATTTATATTGTCAGTAAAGGCAGAGCGGATTTATCAAAGTGTTTAACTGCTAAATGGCTAAATCAAATGGAAGTTGACCATTATATTGTAGTAGAACCGAATGAAGTGCAAAAATATCAAAATGTATTTAAAGACAAACCATATTCTCATATTCTTACATTAGATATGAAATATAAAGATGATTATGATACATTAGATGATAGAGGTAATACAATCGGAAAAGGACCTGGCGGGACTCGAAATTTTTGTTGGGAACATTCAATGAAAAATGGATATAAGTATCATTGGGTTATGGATGACAATATTGATTGTTTTCACTATTTAAATCATAATTGCAAATATAAAGTACGTACAGGATTGATTTTTCAAATAGCAGAAGATTTTTTCACTCGTTTCGATAATGTAGCTATGGCTAGTTTGAATTATTCTAAATTTGCAAAAGAAATTGATAGACTCCCTGCTTACATTACAAATACTCGTATGTATTCTTGTATTTTTATTCGTAACGATATTCCTTTCCGTTGGAGAGGTAGATACAATGAAGATACAATTATTTCATTAGATGCTCTATCAAACGGATGGTGTACTATTCAACTAAATGCGTTTTTGGCAGATAAATTAACCACACAGAGAATTAAGGGTGGTAATAATGATATGTTCTATGAAAAGGAAGGAACATACAATAAATCTAAGATGTTGGTAGATGTGTATCCACAATATGCTAATATGGTTCATAAGTTTAGCAGAATACATCATCATGTAGATTATTCTTCTTTCACACAGAAGCTCCATTATAAAGAAGATTATCAAATTCCTATTAATATTATTAACGATTATGGTATGAGAATTGTAAAAATACCTGAAGAATGGTCTTTAGATGTAAATACAGATTGTAATTCGTATATATTAAAGCACATTGATGAATGTGAAATTCTTCATTAAAATATAGAGACTAGATAGTTCTAGTCTCTTTTTTATAAATTTTTTCAAAAAGGTGTTGACAAATTGAAGAGTTTTTGTTAATATATAAGTACAAAGAAAAAAGGTAATAAATAAACGATATAAAATTTTTTGGAGGTAAAAGAAAATGATTACGACGAATGAGGAAATCAATCAGGCTATTAAAGATGTGCGCTCGGCAGAGAATGAGTTCAATTTTGCAACTAAGGATTTTGAGGAAGTTGCGATTTTTAAACTTACTTATGCTATGAAACGACTTGATACTTTGCTCCGTCTTGCAAAAGCAGAAACGCGTATCAAAGAAATTTAAAAAAAGTGTTGACACAAGATTGATATTGTGATACTATAATGGTGTAAGGTAATTCAAGAGAGATAAACAAGAAAGAGGTATATTGAAATGGCTAAAGCAAAAGAAATTCATACTAACAATTATATGCAGATTAATCCGAAGGATTTTATCAACATTTTCGTCAATCTGTATTCCAACAAGGATATGTTTGCTCATATTCCTGCAATTATGCTTTGGGGTATGCCTGGTGTTGGTAAGTCGCAGTCTGTTAAGGAAGCAGCAGACCTTCTTGCTAAGAAGCTCAATAAAAAGGCAAATGTTGTTGTTGCATCGCTCCTTCTGATGAACCCGATTGACCTACGTGGTATTCCTGCAAAGACGGAAGATGACAATGGTGATATGGTCGCTCGTTGGCTTACTCCTGAAATCTTCAAAATGGATGCTTCAGAGGATATTGTCAACGTTCTGTTTCTTGATGAAATTTCTGCTGCTCCACCTTCTGTACAGGCTGCAGCTTATCAGATTTGTCTTGATAAGCGTGTTGGTGAACACAAACTTCCTAAGAATTGCATTGTGATTGCAGCAGGAAACCGCACGACTGACAAAGCAGTCGCCTATAAAATGCCTAAACCTCTTGGCAACCGTCTTACGCATTTTGAAATGATTGCTGACCCTGAAAATTGGGAGTATTGGGCTTATCATAATGGCATTGATATGCGTATTATTGCTTTTATCAAAAACAATCCTGATTATCTTTGCAATTTTGACCCATCTTCTGATGATGTGGCATTTCCTACCCCTCGTTCGTGGGAAATGGTTAATACGTACCTGAAATGCGGTGAAATGCAGGATATGTTCGGATGTATCGCAGGTACAATTGGCTATGGTACAGCGCAGGAGTTTTCTACGTATGTCAATGTGTATGACAAACTTCCTGCATGGGAAGATATTGCTAATGGTAAACTGAAAGCATTCCCTCGTAAACTGTCTAATGGTAATCCTGACGCTATGTATGCACTTTCTACCATGATTGCATCGCATTGTGTCACGCTTTGCAAAAAGGCAGATGTATCCAAAGAGCAGGAAATGAAGAAGCTGAATGAAACGCTTTCTAATGTTTGTAAGTTCATTTCGCTCATTCCGCAGAGCGAGTACATTACGGTTACGTGCAAAGACCTTTGCCATTCTGTTTCGCAGGACGCAATTGATATTCTCGTTTCCAATCCTGACTTCTCGAATCTTATTTCGGAGATTGCAGATGATATTATGCCATAATATTGTCTGGTTGATAGGTACACAGAATATTCTGTGTACCTATTTTTATTAAAAAAATAAATTTTATTCAAAAAAAATGTTGACAAATTAACCTGTACCGTGTATAATATAAGTAAAGAGATAAGGGGAGGTACAAGAAATGAAGAAACTTACATCTGAGCAGAAAATGACAAAAGCCAAAAATATTATCATTACTGATTATCCGTTTTTCTCCATTCTCATGCTTAAAATGAAGATTGTTGAAAACAAAAATCAGCCAACGATGTGTACTGATGGTAATAAAATCATGTATAATCCATCGTTTGTTGATAGTATAGAAATTGGTGAGGTCGTTTTCGTTCTCATCCATGAGGTTATGCATTGTGCATTGGGACACCTTTGGCGTAGAGATAGCCGTGATATGACGCTTTGGAATTTTGCTACAGATTTTGCAGTTAATTCTATTATCAAAACTGCTGCAAATGCTTACTATCAGCAAAATTCTCGTATGTTTGGTGGTGCGCTAACTGTTGAAGTAAAAATGCCAGAAGGTTGCCTTTTTAATGAAGATTTTGAAAACAAATCCGCAGAAGAAATTTATAACATTCTGAAGAAAAAGGCAAAAAAGTCTAAACAGAGTGGTAGGCAGGGGCAAGGTAAAAACAAACAGTCTAATGGTAGTAGTGGTTCTTCTTCAAGTAGTAAAGGCAAAAACGGAAATAAGAACAACTCCAATAACGGAAGTGGGCAGACGCAAAATCAGAATGAAAATGGTTCTAATAATAGTTCCATTACCTATGATGGAAAACAGTATAACGCTCCGCAGAACCATAAATCATGGGAGAAAGAAGATAAATCTTCTACGAATAATAAGACTCAGCAAAAAATTAAGTGGGAAGGTAATCTTCTTTCTGCAGCAGAAATTGCTAAGAAACAGGGTGTTGGCGTTCTCGGTATGGAACGTGTAATTAATGAGATTAAGCATCCGCAGAAGAATTGGCGTGTATTGTTGCAAGATTTCATTCAGGAAGAATTTAACGACTATTCCATGATGCCTCCTGATAAGCGTTATGAAAGCGACTTCTTCATGTTTGACTTCAATGATACTATTGAGGTTGTCAATGATATTTTGTTCTTTGTTGATACGTCAGGTTCAATGGGTATAAAAGAAATGAATATGTGCTATTCTGAAATTCAGGGTGCAATTAACCAATTCAAAGCACATCTTCATGGTAAACTTTTGTTCTTTGATAGTGATGTAGATAAACACATTTACGATTTTGATGAACATGAAGGTGATATTTCCGACCTAGTTCCTTATGGTGGTGGCGGTACGTCCTATGATTGTATCTTTGATTTTATTGAAAATAATCAGGATAAATTTGACAACATCAATGGTGTGATTATTCTTACTGATGGGTATTGTGATTATCCACCAATTGAAAAAACGAATGGGTTGCCTGTACTTTGGATTTACACAACTCCTAACAACAAACCGCCTTTTGGTAAGAGTGCTACTCTTGACGCAGATGAATTTGAAGATGAATAATCTTCATTTCAAATAACAATGAATAGTGGGGGATAAAAATATCTCCCTATGTATTGGAGGAAAATACCATGTCTAAAATGAAGAAAATCCGTTGTGCCTATGAATTTTTTAACTGTGATGAAAATCGTACACACACTTCTATGAATCCGCTTTATGAGCAGAATGTATATCGTGATACTCGTGATAGTCGTAGGAAACTATGGAAACGCATTAAAACGGAATATGAAAATCATAACATTGTAATTGATGAAAAGAATATGAATACCGTTCGTAAGATGATTATGGAGGATTCTCCTAGTAAAGTGAATGACTATATGAAATATGGTATCATTTTGGAGAAAACGATGATGGATTGATTGTAGGTGAGTATGATGAACGTTGTAGCTAATAAACATGAACAGAAACGAAATGAATTGATTCGTCTACTCAAAACTTGTATGGACAAGGACAATCATATTGACATTGGACAGTTTCGTAGTGTATATCGAAAAGAGTATGGTCTATTGAGCCATTACTTTGGAAATATCAGTAATGCCATTCAAGCAGCTGGTGGTATCAAAGAAGTAAATGTTAAAAATAATGGTCATAAGACGTTGCGCAATAAATTGGCTTATGATATGATTCAGGAGTATAGAAAACAACATAATACATTTGACGCTATTGCAAAGAAATATGGTGTGAGCAGGGAAGCAGTTAGCAAATTAAATCAGAAACTTTCAGAAGGATAAAATTTAATTTATAATATATTTCTTTTACGGCGGTAAAAATGTAATTGAATAAAAAGCAGTTAAATTGATTTCCACAAGCTAAATTTGACTGTTTTTTTTCTGTTTGATATAATATAGGAAAACAGAAAAGGAGTATTGTTCATGTTTAAACGTATCGTTTTAGGGAAAGTTGACCTAAGTAATGTGCCGAATAAATATAGATGGTATACTGTTGTTACACAATTTAACTATGAAGCTAAGTATATTCAAAATGTAAAAGAAGCCGTTGAAGGTACGGAGTTGGAAAAATATATTAGTGATTATTATATTCCAATTAAGTATACAAAAAAACAAGTTACGCTTGTTGATGGTACTAAAAAGGATAAAATTCATAAAGTAAAAGGTGCTTTTTCAAACTATGTATTTATTAAATGTATTCTGACAGAGCGTATTTGGAATTTACTTAGAGGTACAACAGGTGTTGCAGTTATCCCAACTGTAGGTGGAATTCCACAATGTCTTACACAATACGATATTGATAAAATTAAAGAGGAATATGCTCCTGAAGGATTTTCAGAAGAAGAACTAAAAAAACTAAATGAGAAACAAGCAAAATATCATATGTTTGATACTACAATTGAGGGAGATTTAGTCAATGAGTAATGTTTATACAATTAAATTGGACGTTAAACAAAATGATTTTTATCGTTATGTTATACATTCAAATTATTATGATTCTGATGATTTAAATATTTCTGCATTGGTTATTAAAAATGAGTTGATGAAACAACTTGATTTTATGAGTGGTGTAGATACAAAAATTAAATTACGTGTATTACATTCTGATACATATAATGTATATATTGTATTTGATTTCGTGAATAAAGACGTGTTTTATGAAACAGAATATTCAAGTAAAGAGAATACAAATTGGGTTGCACTTGTGAATTTTTCACAGGAAAATAAAAATCATATTAGTGTAATTGAAGTAGATGAAACTTGGTTCGCAAGTCATGTTGAAAAACCAACAAAATTGATTGTATCTATGTATTACAATGAGATTGTAAAGTTTATTCAAGAATCTTGTATGGAACTTCAACGTGCAAAAACGTTTGTAGATGATATTGTTGCAAACGTGAAAAAGAATATAGAAAAAGAAACTAAAGAAAACATTCAAAATGATGTTGACAAAACAGATAAAGAATGATATACTATATGTATAAAGAAAACATCTATGGAGGATATTAACTATGGAAAATCAGAATTATAATGACATTATGGAGATTATCAATAAGCATGTTGACCAGTTGAAAAGCATTGAGTTCAATACGATTATGGATTATATTAGCAAATATGAAATGAAAAAAGAAAAGGAATACGAGCAGAAGCAAAAGGATTTTGTTCCATCTATTCCAAATGATAAAGTAGTTCTTTCTGCAAATGTATTTAGCAAACTTGTTAATTTCGTAGCAGTAAAAGAAAACGAAGATGATTCTTACAAGGGATTTCTTAATGAAATGCTTGAAGATGTAAAAAAGAACCGTTCAGCATTTGAGAAAGCAATTAAACCTTCTATTTCTAATAACACAGTTAATACAGATAAAACGAATACGAGTTCGGATAAAGTTCGTCCTCGTTTGAGTTCGTGGGAATATCCAAAACATAATCATCAGAAATTCCATAATCTTTTCAGAGAAGCATTTAATGAAAAAGATATGAATGAAATGAGTGATTATATCAATGCTATGTTGAATGTGATGAATGAAAAATGAATAATCCAAATGAATTCGCCATTCGCTTAGCACAAAAACAAAGAGACGAAGTAAATAAAAAAATTCTTGAAATTGAATTAAAGGAAGAAAATGTCCCAATACTTAAAAAATTGTTCAAACAGTATTATCAAGCAAATCAAGAATTAAAAAAATATAATATGTAAAAAGTATATGGTAGGACGATTCATGCCATATTTTATCGGTTAAAATGTGCATAAAATACACTTTTGTACACATTTGTATATGCTTTTAGAAAGGAGAGAATATCATGGGGCTTGACCAATATGCATTTATTGTAAAAAATAAAGCAGTTATTAATCGTTTTGAATACAATCAAGACTATAAACATGATGAAATTTTTGGTTGTGGAAAGAATAGATTTCTCCATAACTGGATGGAAAATCTATACAAGTCTCTTGGTGGGAAAGATGAATTTAATATGAAGATTGTTCAAGTTCTTCCAGAAGATATTGATAGGCTAGAAGAAGATACAAAAAGCGGTAAAATTAAAGAGTATGATAAGCCAGGATTCTTTTGGGGAGATAGACCATTTGGAGATTATGAATATAGTTCAATTATGGATTTTTGCGAAGAGGCTAGAGAGGAGTTCAAAAAAGGCAACGCTATATTCTATGAAAGCTGGTACTGACATATTATTCAATGGAGATAAAAAATGGCAACTAATTTTAACTAATAAAATTTTAATGTGAATGGGAGGTGAAATTCCTCCCATTTTGTGTTATAATGTTGTGTAAGACGTAAAAAGGTATGGCTACGCCATACCTCATGCGGTTTCACCGCATACGCTACGGTCAAAGAAATAGGAATCCCACACCTCTTTAGGTGGTGGGATGTCAATAGGAGATTATTATGAACAATTATTTAATTGATGAAAAATGGATACAAAATAACAATATACGTTTATATAAAGCATTTGATATTTATAAAAAAAATAATAATAATGAAGATGTGTTTATGTTTTTTTTAGAAACACTTCAAGCGTTAGTAAATGAAAAAGTTTCTATGTTTGGTTGCCGTGTAAAATGTGATAATTTTTATTGTGAATATAATGTAAAACAAAATATTTATGATATTCATGTTATTACTGATATTGTATCTGATACACAACAACTTGTTTTAAGTGAATTTGACTTTCATATGTTTTATCCTGTAGATAAAGTAGATATTGAAAACTTACAACAATTTAGTAAAGAATTAATTGAATGTACATTTAATGGTTTTTTAATTACAGTATATGAAAAAGAAGATATAATAAAGAAGTGCTATAAGTTTTTAAAATTTGAAAACCCACCTGTTTTTAAATATGAGTGTGATACTTGTCACAAAGAATTTCATAGTGCAGATGAATTTTTACAACATTTAAAAGACACAAAACACAAAGATAGTATATATCAACAATTTGGTTATTGGGAAGGTGTTAAATTGTAATGGCTTGGATATTTTTAGCTTATATTGCTTTTGTTGCATTAAATTTACATCACGCATATGCTAATTTCAGTACAAAAAGTGAACGTAAGAGTAAAGAAAAATTACAAGATACCATTAACCTATTCGATACGTTATTAAAACGAGAAAAAGGTATTCATACTACCTTATTCCAATCAGTTATGATTGTCGATTTGGCAGAAATAGCATTTAGTTTGTTTATGTGTTATGTAACATATTCAATTACAAATGCTATTTGGTTATTGCCTTGTTTTGTAATTATTTTATTTTTTACTTTCTTTGAAGTAAAAAGAATTAAACATTTCGTTGATAAAGTTAGCAATTATGATTTTGAACAAAATCCAATTGTATATATGACAAGATATATATCATATATTAAAAGAAAAAATTACACGTTTATTACATATTATATGTATACAGGAATTGGCGTTTATGGCTTATTAAATTTTTTAAAAATGTGGTTATAAATTATAATACTGTGTATATTATTTTTATAGATATTGATAAATTTTTTAGACACAATCAGCAATATTTTTTATACAGAACAATAATGATAACAGAGTCAATGATGACGATTTTACACATTACGGTGCGGTTCGGCAAACGTTATGATTTTCTCCTCCCTTTATATATCCTCCTTTTATATAACAGGGTTAAACCTCCTAAGATAAATGTGCGTGTCTAGTATATATGTAAAGATTCTATCAGCAATTATTTGAAAAAATGTTTCTATGTAATCTACAGTTTTTTAAGAATCTTGTTTCCTCCTTTCTGTGATAGCATTTATCAATATCTCATGATAGACGGATGGCAAACAAAAAATACTCCTTTCGGGAAAAAGACGTAGCGAAATAGTTACGTCTTTTTCCTTGACATTTTTATATTAAATTTATATATTATTAAAAACAAATACTTTTATATGTTTTATTAAATATTTTTCAAAAAACTGTTGACATATAAAAAACTATGTGATATACTAAAAACAACAGTTAAACGAAACACAAATTGAAAGGAAAGATGCAATAATGGATATTTTCAATGCTATGAAAAATACGCAGACGGTTGAAACGGAAAACGGTGCTACGATGTTCGCTTCTAGCGGTAAGTCTATCGTTGACCTGAACTTCAAAGTTCCGCAGATGCGTGCAAATGCCATTAGGGGCAATAATAGCGTTAACTATGGGTTTTTTATGGACGCATATGATGAGAGTCCTGAATATGCGTTGCGTTGGCTTCTCTTTAGCCGTGATATTCGTGGCGGACTCGGAGAACGTGAAATTTTTCGTGGTTTGATTGTTGAAATTGCAAAACACGATTTGGAACTTGCTATGAAAATTGTCAAAGATATTCCTATTGAGGAATATGGTCGTTTTGATGATATGATTGCAATTTACCCAAAAGTGAATAGTGCAATTCAAGCAATTATTGTGGAAAATATCTACAACCAGCTTAGAGAAGATATTGCTCTTATGAAAGAGGGAAAATCTATCTCTTTACTTGCAAAGTGGATGCCATCTATTAATACGTCATCGAAAGAGACTCGTGCGATTGCCAATATGCTTTGCAAGGAATTGCAACTGAAGCCTCGTCAGTATCGTAAACTCCTTGCAAAACTTCGCAAGTACTTGAATGTTGTCGAAGTCAACCTTTCTCGTAAATCTTACGATAAGATTGATTATAGTGCCGTTCCTTCTAAGGCGAATATTATTTATCGTGATGCTTTCATGCGCCATGATGAAGAACGTCGCCAGAAATACTTGGATGACCTCTCTAATGGCAAGGAGAAAATTAATGCCAATGCTATGTTCCTTTATGATATTGTTCATAACTATATGAACAATTCGCTTTGGGGTTATAAAAATGTTAAAAAGGAAGATGCCACTTTGGAAGAATTGTGGAAAGCACAGGATAAAATTCCAATGGTAGCAGATACCTTGGTCGTTCGTGATGGTAGTGGCTCTATGACGGTTCAGCTCGAAAAAACAAGCGCAACCGCTCTTGACGTTGCTAATTCCATTTGTCTGTATTGTGCAGAAAACAATACTAAGGCATTTAAGAATAAGTTTATCACGTTTAGTTCTTCTCCTGAATTGGTAACACTTCATGGGAACACTCTCCATGATAGACTCGTGGAAACGTCACAGTTTGATGACTGTTCCAATACAGATTTGGAAAAGACGTTTGACCTCGTTCTAAAGGCAGCAATCAAGAATCATTTGACTCAGGAAGAACTTCCTGCAAATATTCTTATCATTAGTGACATGGAATTTGACTACGCTCATGGTCGTTATGACTATTGGAGTGGAAAAAAATCTATGGACGATGAAGTGCTTATGGAGACGATTTCTAAAAAGTTTACTGATGCAGGATATAAACTCCCACGCCTTGTATTTTGGAATGTTAATTCTCGTACAAGTGGTATTCCTCTCCAGCAGAACGAAAACGGTGTTGTTCTTGTGAGTGGCTTCTCTAAAAATATCCTTGATATGGTTATTAGTGGAGAACTTGACCCTTGGAAAGCACTAAAAAAGGTTCTTGATAACTCACGCTATGACGTGGTTAAACAAGTCCTTTAATATAGTTAAAAGAGACACAAGGAAGTGTCTCTTTTTTATATGTGATAAAATGTCCATTATGGAATCAATATTATTATACATGTTCATCTATAACCTTATATCTATCTATATATCTATCTAGTTCTCTATTTATTTATACATATATCTAGCTTTATACATATACATTTAATATAATGGTTCTATTTATACATCTATATCTTTTTAAGATATATAATTAAACCTATTGACAAAATACATGAATGCATTATAATATAAGATAAAAAGAATTATATGGAGTGGACATAAAATGACAATTTATTTATTTATGATTTTACTTGTTATATTATGTTTGTATTTAATCAATGATACATGGAAATATTTTAAAATAAGGAAAACGGATATCAAAGGAAGTCGTATAGAATTATACTATATTTTCTGTTTAACGAGCATTATTTTATCTAGTATATCCAAACTAATTTTATTAGGATATACTATGGTTAATGGGATAGCATTAATTTTATTTATAATTAGTATAATTAAAGGTACAAGATAATATAGAAAAAATAGAAAAATTAAAAGGGAAAGCGTTATCAGAGTATAATGAACTATACTGTAATAGATATATAGAACGATTATTTTAAATTGGATTGAGCAACGACTATAAATCGTTGCTTTTTATATATAAAAATTAAAACCAAACTATTGACAAATAAGATAAAAGATGATACAATATAAGTATAAAAAAGGAATATGCGTTATGGAGGAGGTAAATAAAATGAAGAAAGTACTGTTGATTATGACAATGATTATGGCATTCAGTTTTGGCAATTGTTTTGCGAGTCAGGTACAGGTATCAGATGAAGGTGCGTATAATGTCTATCAAAAAGTAATTAATACGATGGTAGCAAAAGGAGAAAATAGGAATATTGGTAATCTAGTGCAAAGTGGGAAGTCGGATAATGGATTATATGACATTTGGCTATTTCAGACGAATGGAGTAGTAGAAATGTTTTGGGTCAATGGAGCGGGATATGTATCTATTGTACAGATTGTAACAGATAGTAGTTATGAAAGCAAACGAAATCTTGCTAGTAGAATGTATTTGTATACATTGAGTGCATTAAATTTAACGTATAATGATGTAACGAATCAATTGAATCATTTAAATCAGGTAAATATGAATATGGCTATTTCAAAGCCAACGTGGTCATATGGAGCAAATAGATACATTCATACTATTATGTTTTCAGGAAAAAATACGTTTCAGTATATGGTAATAGCTTCCGATGATGGGAATGCGAAATAAATAATTTAGGAAGATATTTATATATCTTCCTTTTTTATAGAAAGGAGCATAAAAATGAAACGATATATCAAAATTATAATTATGACTATGATAATGAGTACAGTATTGATGAACATAGTATTTGCCGATTCGTTCAATAATCAAAGTGCATATGAAATATATAATAAAGTAAGTATGTATAATGACAGATTAGATAATGGATTATATATGTCTCCCATGAGGAATATTAATCAAAATGATTTAATGTGGAAAGTTATGTATGGAGAAGGGTATAAATTTTATTATGGAGAAAATGTTTATGGATATTTTGAAGTAGATAGAAGTGGAAATGTAAATGTAATTCATGTAGAATTTCCTAAAAATGGCAATTATGAAAGATATGCGTATCAATTGTTTATCATTAGCAGTATGGCAGTAGGTGTGCCAAAGACAGAAATAGATATTATGATGAAAGAAGCCATACTTAAAGATGGAAATTGGATTGCACTAGCAAAAACGAGATATATTAAAAGTATTCATAGAGGTGTGTCCTATAGAATATTTACAAAGAAGGATAAATTTGTATATAATTTAGACTTGGCATATATAGGAAAGGATTAATTGGAATGACAAATATTGTAAACAATCTTGTATATAAATTGTATTTATGGATGATTAAATCCAAATGGTTTTTCAATAAATGGTATGTATTAGCAGGATATGAAGTAGTATTAGATGATGAACGAAGTGGTAATATAGCAGGGAAAGAAGTATGTGCGTTTAATTTAAAGCCGGTAGAACTTAATGTGAGCGACGTAGAGCTATTTGGATACAAAGCAGATAAAGTAGGTCATAATGTTGTTGCGAAGGGCTTAGATGGGCTAATATACAATTTTGACAACAATCAGATTATTATTAGTATGTCACCTGCATACAAATTATCCAATGGATACAGTTATAATGTAAAAGTTTATAAAGAACAGATGAAATATTTAAAAGAAAATGTAAAAGAAGTAGTAGTAGATTATCTGAAAACAAAAAGTAAAGCTATGAATAAGCAATAAAAAAAGGACGTACTTAATTGTACGTCCTTTTAGTTTATTCATTAATAATCAAAGTAAAATCAGAAGGATGGGATTTAATCAGATTGATAAATTTTTTAGAAGAACTGATGACATTTTTATTTTTACCCAATTTAAATGGTTTATCAATCTGAAATTGTTTTAATAGTTGTTCTGTACAAGGAAATTTATGAAATACTTCTTTGGGAGGTATATGCAAGAAAGATTGTAACCAAAAGATGATATTTGGGCAATCGTTAATAACGAGTAATGGTTTATTGAGATTGAAGGAACTATATACAGAGATTTTAGAAGTATTCATAATATCATATCCCTTATTTAAAATAATTTGTTTTGTAAATATCATTAATTAGCATCTCATCTTTATTATACATTTCATTTAACTGAAAATTATCATGGAACTGTTTTATATTACGTTGAATGTGTTGTGAATATTGGTCTGCTTGACGGAGTAAGAGAAGGTTTTTACATTCGTCTTTGGTTAAATAATTTTTCAATGTATATAACTCTTTATAAGTAATAGTATGATGGAACGGAATATACATATGAAAATATATATATAGATAAACTTTGTAAGCAAAATCATGATTTACGTTTAAAGAGATTAAATCATTATATGCTTTAATAGCAGAAGTATATTGATGTGCATAGTAATGCGCATTCATATCAAAAGTTGCATAGTTTTTATCAATGTACACAATATCAAAATTAAAAGTATTTTGACAAACATATGTCTGCCTGTTTAAAATATATTTGACTTTGAATTTTTTACCTTCTTTATAATTATCAATTGGTTTAGTCAATTTAATATAAAAGGCTTTAGTATCGAATTTACCTACATCATGTAACAAAGTAGCTAAAATAAGAGCTTTGTCTTTAGAATATTTTTTTACATATTCAGTAGCGTACATCATATGCCAATCAACGGTATAATAATGATTTTCATTATGTTGTGACAGATTATTTGTTTGACTGAAGGACGGAAACGAATCCATAGCCAAATCATGATATTCCTGATTGCATTTGAAATTAGTAATGAAATCCATGATTTGTGTTGATTTATTTTCGATGGTTTTATAAGGAATAATGAATACATCATTAAATCCTTCATTTTGATTCGGAATAGTAATTGTAGATTCCATACGTTTAATAGATTGCATAGGGACAAAACGACCGTAGACTGACTTTTCGTGATAATAGGATATAATGGTTTTAGAACGGTTTAGAACACGCTTATAGGCAATATCAGACGGAATAGAGTAGAAGATACAATAAATCGGTAGTTTTATATTTTGAATAATTGAACAGCGTGATTTTGTAGTAAGATAAGTAGCGTCAAAAACAATACCTTGATTTAAATTATGTTCTGTAAATTCGATGATATAGGATTTAATAGTATCAAAAATAATATCTTGATTATTCATATTATGATAACCACGATAAAATCTAGTTTTAGTTTTGTCGATAATATCGAATTTATCTTTTCCTTTAAGGTATTGTTGATAAGCAAAACAAATATTTTCGTTTACTGTATGAACAAGTTTTGAAAATTGATGTAGTTGACTCTGCTCAAAGAATGTTTCAGGTTTGTAATAATATCTACGGCAAGCTAATCTGTGGCGAATATCGTCTTTACAGATGATAAAATATCCATTTTGACGAAAAAATATAGCAGTTGTAGATTTACCTGAACCAGGTAATCCACTTAATAGAATGGCTTTCGGTTTGTTGTCAATAAGATTTTGAATGCAAATATTCATTTTATATTTTTCCTTTCATAATCCGAAATTATAGATAAAAAAAACATATATTTTATTTGATTTTTTAATACATGGTAGCAGTTTTTGATAAGTATATTGATAATCTGCTTCTAATATGCCATTATCGTAATAATTAGAGAAAATATTTAAATGCGTAAAATCCCTTATATTACGTATAATCGTTTCTCTAGTAAATGGGTTATTATATAAATTAGCTATAAAAGATAATGATAATTTATAGTTTTTAATAAAAAGGTTTCCATCGGCATTCATTGAAAGGTTATATTTGCCTATATGTAATATAAATCTATACATGATAAATTCCTCATTTATAGTCCATTATATATGGCAAGTTGTATTTTGAAGTAATCATATGTTTGTTGAATAATATCAATATATTTATTTAAATTTTTATGAAACATTCTGATATTATCACACAAATCAAGAATGGGTTCATGTGGAAGAATATGTGGCTTCCCTTCATCGAATACTGCTCCATATCCATAAAAATGTTCATTGTTCATGGATAATGTGACATATGGAATTCCTGTACCAAATGTAGCTTTAATTTTTACTAATTTTTTATCTTTAAAAATTAATTTTGTTTTCATTAATGATTTCTCCGAAATTGATGATTTTAACAAAAAAATATATAATAAAAATAATTTGAAATGAAAAACCCTCTTGACAATTAGATTTTATGGGGTATAATAATCATGAAAATTTGATGTATTTCAAAAGTAAATGACCTACAAACAGTAGAATATTTATCTAGAAACATTATAACACGATAATGATTATAAGTCAATGATAGTAATATGTTTGGTAAAATAGAAAGGATGTTTTCATGGGTATGGGTAATGGTGTAAGACAATATCAGCAGAGTGCAATTTGCGATACAGATTATACAGATGATTATATGGTGATTGCGCGTCATGCCGAAATGAAAAAACATTCTTTATATAATGCTTATTTGTTGGATATTGCTAAAAATAAGGGCTATTCAACTAAATTAACTGATTCTTATTTGACTGCATTAAATAATTGTCAAAAAGACATGACTACTGTTGTAGATAAAAAAATGGGTACATATTATCATACTTATGGATTCCGTTGCAGAAGAAATTTTTGTTGGGGTTGCATGGATAAAAAAACAAATATTTTGTATCGCAATACGTTAAAAGCCGTTGATGAATATTTGTTTAACAATCCTTCTTCACAGTTTAACGTTTATATGTCAACATTTTCTTTAGATTATGTTGATACTATGGAAGAAGCAGTTGATTCTTTAAAACGTTTAGATAAATATATGAAAAAAATTACTAGAGCATATTCTAATTTAAATTATACTAAAAAGAATGGTGCAATTATTGGAAAAGGAAAAAGAAAACCTTGTATGACATTGGCGAAAATCATTAATGATGATTTAGGATTTATTTCGTCATTAGAATTATCTTATAAGCCGAATCGTGGTTTTAAACCACATATGCACATTAATGTAATTACAGATATTAATACACATATTACAGGTCAGGAAATGGATGACCTTTTTATGTATGCTTCAGGTTTAAAGAAAAACGAATTTTATAGTTTTACAGAAGAAACTCATGCAGATAAACTAGATTTTGATTTTGCAAAGCAGATTGCTTTAATTTCTTCTTATACAATTAAAGGCTTTTTAATTGATTTTCAAAAAACAGGTATGTCTACTGATGAACAGGCAAAGTCGGCAGGAGTATTATTTGATTTTTTGTTCAAGAAAAATATTGTAAGTGTTTTAGGAAAAATTTTTAATGGTCAAAGAATTCGTTCTAAGACAACGAATACTACAGGCAGACATGAACATAAACTTTTAAATCAGATTGGCATTCGTGAAAATGGTTTAAATGAAAATGAATATGATGATATTGTAAAAGAATTTGAAGGTCAACCTGTACAAGAAAATGATATTACAGATAATGTGAGTATTGACGAGTCTGGTATTCTTCCTAGAAAAGAAGATTTAAAAAATGATAAATTTATTAGTGTAGGTCAGGCTGCGAGAAAATATGCACAGAAATTAAATATTAGTAAAACAATTAATATTCCGACGCATAATCAAAATCTTTCTTTGTTGAATACATATACAAAAGACAAAATCCAATACGAGCAACAAGTTTTGTGGAATTTTGATGATAATAAACTTTCATTTATTGCACATACATCAAAAAATGATTTGAATCGTGTATTAGCTATGCGTATTTTAAAGGTAAAAAATATGTGCAGGGATTTTGCAGAGAAACAAAAGAAGATTTTAAATGAAAAACATCCAATGCTTTTTGAACATATTGTTGAAAGAGCAAAAGTATCTTATATGAAAGATAAGATTATGAAACATTTTCACATGGATACATGTATTAAATATATTTATAATTCATATGAAAATGTGTATTTAAAATCAAGTAAAGTGGATTATGCAGAAAATGGTATGATTTTAAATGCTATTTATTACAATACATTTATATCTCATGAAGAATATAATCAAATGAAAAATGAATGGTTAAATTCTAATGAGTATACAATTCCGAATGGTTATTTTTGCCGTTCATCAAAACATACAAAGATGTCAAAAAGATTTATTAAAAACAAATAAATTGCTTGACAAATGTTCGTATGTATGATAAGATAAATACTGTGATAAGGATAAATCAAAAAAATCTTGTATCACATTCAAATTTTTTTCTTGACAATTGAATATATATTTGTTATAATGTCTTTGTTGAAAGATATTATATAAATGTAAAGGCGCAATCAGCAATCATTTACATAATACTAAAACATATTAAATGTTTTTACGAAAAGTCTGCTTACTCATTTCAAAGATTTGACTTTAACGTAATAATTATATTGTATCTCTCCTTTCAATACAATATATAACCTATAACACTTATTGCACATCACAAGTGATTTATGCGTCTTGTTAAATGGCGGATTGGCGAAATTGGCAAACGTAGCAGACTCAAAATCTGCCGATAGAAATATCTTTTCGGTTCAAGTCCGAAATCCGCTACCAAGAATATAATTTCATAATTATATATATTTAGACACAGCCAGCAATCTTTGAATTTAAAAAATGATGATTTTTAAATTTTAATATGGTAACATATTAATCTATGTGTCTAGTAAATGAATCTGTAGCTCAGTTGGTAGAGCACCTGACTTTTAATCAGGGTGTCGTGGGTTCAAATCCCACCAGGTTCACCATTTGAAATTGGTAAGACTTCATATTTATGAAGTCTTTTTTTATTGGAAGAGAATACCCCCACTTCTAAGCTACGAGGTAGCCGTTAGGCTATCCGAGTAGCGAAAGTTGGGGATGACCAATATTAACTCTTGACTATTTTCACAAATAGTGATACAATTAAATCAAAATAGGTGAAATAAAATGCTAATGGCAATATAATTGCAAAGTAGTAAAGATAGATATTCTATTACATTTTAATATTTTTGATGTAACTCAAGTATAAAAAGAAAAGGAGATAGATAAAAATGGAAGTTCAATATAAGGCTGAGTTTGACTGTAAGCTGGTCAATAGTTCTTATGGAGTTAAGATGTTTATAAATGGTGTTTATATCGGTTGTCAAAATTCTACAGATAATAGAATGAAAGAGCTTATTAATAGTGAGTTAGAAAAACACAAAATTCCTAAACATGAACCTAAATCCATGACAGAATCACGTAAGCGTAAGATTGAGAAAAATAAACAAATGTTAGAGCATAGTAAAAAAGTAAGAGATTCCTTAAATAAATATTATACTGGTGAAAGAACTTATACTTATTTGGGTAAGGGTGAGAACTTCCCATTAGATTATGAGCCTATTGTATGATAAACAAAAGGAGATAGAAAAATGTATAGAGCAGAAACTTGGGCATGGCATTGTCCGTTGGAGGAGAATACATATATTAAATGTGGTCAAACGAATAAGATGGAACAAGTCGCGGAGATATTCAATAAAAAACTAAATGAAGAGTTTACTGTTGAATGTGGAGGTAGACGCTATAAGGCATACTTTGAAAAAAGCGGAATTAGAGTCCATGCTATGTATTATGATTTGTGGGACAGTGTTCTTATTGGGCTACTTACAGGGGAAGCGACGATTGTTGGTTAAATAAAAGTACAAAAGGAGTTAATTTTATGGCTAAATATAACTGTGTAACTCGTTCTTCTTATTTTTATGTAGTCGATGAGTTTGAATATGAAAAATTTAAGCAACATATTGTTGTTGGAGATAATGACGAGAGAATAGAGTTTTGGCATAAAATTGCAGATAAGGCTGAAAGTGACGAAGTATACACTGGTAAAAATATGAAACATGCTTTTGGTGGTTATACACAAATATTAGGGTATGTAGAGGACATTGAGCATTATGATAGCAAGTTATTTTATCCAACTCCAAACTATAAGCTATTTTTAGAAAAGTTATCTAAAATTATTGCACCTAATTCTGCTTGTATTATTACAGAAGTAGGTAATAATGCATTGCGGTATCTTGGAGCAGAGGTTAGTATCGCAACACATAATAATTATGAGACACTTGTACTTGATGAAATTATTAAGAACAGATTATCAAATAAAAAAGGAATTACATATAGTGATATTGATATGTGGTTTTAATAAGGTGGAGACTATAAAAGACAAAAAACACTTATTTATAATAGAGTTGACTTGACTAGACATTTGAGATATAAAATTATGAATTATATAAATATTGCAATTAGTATTATTAGAAATAAGAACGGGGTGTAATAATGGAAGTACGTGTAATTTTTATGGATGCAACTGCTGAAAAAGTATTCAAAAACGTAGACAATATCTATACAAAAGGTGGTCTACTCGTTATTAGAGAAGGAGATTGGCTTTACAAGTATCCCTTGGAGCATATATTCTCTATCGTGCATAAACACGGAGCACATTGGGGAAGCAACGCATGGAAGAAGAAAGAATTTACAAAGCAAAAAGACGCTTGAAAGGCGTGCTATATAGAGGATTTATTATGAAAACGACAAAAAAAACTGCTGCCCATATTGTGGCAGCAAAGACATCACCATCGATGTAGATGTTACAGTTGGCACTCGTTTTGAGAACAGTATGCTTATTCTTGAAAGGAGAAGAAGAATGAATACAGTTGAAAAGTTAAAGAAAATCTACGATGAATTAGATAGTGTAGTTGTCAAAGAATGTCATTCAACTGATTATTCAATTAATGGGTGTAGGGTTTGCCCATATTACTCTCACAATGAATGCGACTTTGAGAAAACTGAAATAAATATTAATCACTTGATTTATGTCTCAGAGAAGCTAGAAGTACAGAGAAAAAAGAGAATAGCTAAAAAATATAAAAAAACCATCTATGTAACAGAAGAGGATTGCAGAACGTTGCTTCATCATTCTCCGACAGCATATTTACATCCTGGAAGCGTAAAAAGTATTTGCGCGACATTTGATAACGGGTATGAGGTCGTTATCGGTTTTACACCGACATTTGAGTTAGAAGATGATTTCACATTTAGTTTATTCGGTAAAAATGACGAATTCATCAAGACAGAATACTATGAGCATTTTCAAGAGACATGGAGGGTTACTGACCCCAATACTTGTGATGAGTATGAATTAACTCTGATTAGAAGCGATAAGCCTAGGCTGTCAGGAGAAGCACATATTCGCCGACAAGAAAAAGTATCCAATAATGACAAAATGCCAGAGAAACACGAACAGGAGAATAAGCCAAGCAAAATCATTCACGATTTGACGATAACAGTAGACGAAGAAACCCTTAAAGATTGGAGAAATCCAACAGGGTTTATGGATGGAGGATATAAGGCTGTGTGGGGAGAATTTGACAATTATCTCACCGTTAGGGTAAAACCATCTATGACGTTGGAAGGTGATGGTTTCATCGAAGTTTGCTTGTATAAGGATGGTAAGGAAGTTGCATCAACGTATCCATACTTCTTGTTTGACCCGATACGCCTTGAATATAATAATGAAGAATATCATATTCAGCTAGAAAAAGAATATAAAGAAAAAAGACCAGAGTTGAGATACACGGAGGATTTATTTTTGAAAGAAGATGAAAGCAATGGCTAATTATTGCTATGCAGTTTGTTTTTCGTATTTCTATTTCACAGATGAGAAAAATACAAAGAACTTATGGAGCACATCATTACTCGTGTGAATCTTCTATTGCCGGGACGTAAAAGAAGATTTAGAAAACGTAGAAAAGGGGAGCACTTCTGATACTCACAAAAATTAAAGATACTATCAATAAAATGTACTGCTTTTTCTTTGACCATGAATTACTAGATAAATTAATCATTGCATATAGTATTGATGTTGGATATATGTATGCTACAATCAGCATATATAAAGTCTCGAAATGTAGAAGATGCGGAAAGACTTTTTGCAAAAAAATTGATTCATATGATAAGTTCGGTTGGTATTCTCAGTATCTTGCAGATGAAGAAGAGAAAATTCTTCGAAAAAGAGGAATCGTATCAATCGCTGAAGCATATCAAAAAGTAGAGAAAAAAGATTAACTCATACTGGGAGACTAAAAAGGACTGCTAGTAAAAGAGGTGAGAATATGTATCTGGCAGAAGCGAAAGCTAAAAAACTTGAGCCTATCAAACAATGTCTTAAAATGTATACGAACTATCAGATTGAATCAATTAATGATGGTTTTATCATCGTATTTCCATATAGATATTGGCTTGACGGCGATGGTATGTCGATAGTTCTTCTCCTTGAAGATGATATGGATACGCTTATCTTACAAGACGATGATTTCTGTATCCATAATTCTATCTGTTTAATTCCAGAAGAAAGAAATAATGTACTCGCCATGGCGAAAAAATGTAGGCTCGATTGTTTTTATGATAATGATGAACATGCGACACCAGAATTCCGCGCAAAAATCTCGCCACTTTCTTTTTGCCTTAATAGCAACATAGAAAGGCTAATTGATAAGATTGAAGAGTTCCTGAATAAACTTATCGTATTCAACTGGAAAGCATACGAGGAAATGGATATAAGGCATTCATAGACAGGTGCGGCGGAGACTCGTGACTTCAGTCATGAGAGGAGCCACACCTTCCACCTCCTTTTGATAAAAAATATAGAGTTTCAGCAAAAAATTACTATAATAATTTTGATGAAGATAAAGAAAGTTTATGGTATATGATGTTAGTACTACGTTGTTTATGTTATCTTACCCTAGAATGATACCCTAGTTCTAGGCTCTAAGTAGGTTCTGTAAACAGCTCTGATAGGTAGGAACAGTTAACCTAGTGTGGTCGAATACGACAAGCATTTGTAACTTTAGCGAAAGGAGGAAATATGTTATCTGATATTGACAAATGAGATTAAATGTGATAATATATAAGTATGAAATGCAGGAAGTATTTCATACAAGTAAAGACACTTTCAGCAATCATTTATTGATTATTGATAGGAAATCATAATGTGTCTTGTGTTTGAATTTCTGATTTCTTGGCAGTTCTCCTTTAACAAAAGTACGATAATATGGTGATTAAATTATCGTGCTTTTTGTTTTGAGGAAATGAATCCATAGAAAGAAGGTATAAAAGAATGATTAAAGAAACTGATATTAAGCCAAAAGTTCATAAAGATTATAATGAACAGGTTTTTGTTTCTTTAAAAGAGGTACAATTTGCAAAACGAGCAGTTGATGTAATCCTTTGTGTTTGTGCAATTGCTTGTGCTATGGCGATTTTGGTGTATTACCATATGTAAAAATTTTATCGAAAGCGCCGTAAAACCCCGCCCTTTAGGGCTGGGGATATAAGGCGCGAGAACTAAATTAAGTATTGACAAGCACCAACTTTTGTATTATAATATAAACAAAATAACAAACAGTAGCTTAAACAATATAAAAACTGTACCGTAGGGCTTACGGAATCAGTATAAAACTAAGCCTATGGAGATTGCGTAAGACATAAAAATATATAGTATAACTATCATAACTATATATCATGTGATTAAATCACATGATGCTGCGGTCAATGAATTAGGAATTCCCTGCCTTTAGGCATGGGGAGTGTCAAATACCTGTTATATTAAACATATGTTTATTTTATATAATAGGTGTAAGAAAGAAATATGGCGCAGTAGCACAGTTGGATTAGTGCATAGACCTTCTAAGTCTACGGTCGTGAGTTCGAGTCTCACCTGTGTCACCATTTAGATTTTTTATGTATTTAAAAAATTTTGTGCTTGACAAATGATTGGATACATGATACAATAAATGAGTAAGGTTGATAAAGATATTTTACTTCTTAAAAAAAATAAATCAAGAAAGCACTTGACAGATAGCGATTGATTTGATATAATAAAGAAGTAAGGTTGAGATAAATCTTACAAAAGAGAAAATCAAATAATGCGAGTGTGGCGGAATCGGCAGACGCATGGAACTTAAAATCCTAGGGTGGCAATACCGTGAGGGTTCAATTCTCTCCATTCGCGCCAAATTATTATTTTTCTTGGGGGGATTTAATGAGAAATTATCCAGTAGACTCAATCCATTTATCAATCGAAGAGGTTATTCCATTTAATAATGACAGGCATTCTGGAATTATTTTTAAATGGTCCAGCGATATTGGATTTGGAGAGTATACAATATATAAAAATAAAGATGGTTGGTTTGCTGACTCAGAAACCATGGATTCTAATAACGACAAAAGTTTTGTAAAAGAACTAATGAATCTTTGGATAAAAGATGTTTGTGTTATATAATCTTTGTTTTCAAGAGCATCATTCATTTTAAATATACTTAGCTTTGTATAGTGCGAGTGTGACGGAATTGGCAGACGTATGGGACTTAAAATCCCAGGGTAGTAATACCGTGAGGGTTCGACCCCCTCCATTCGCACCATTATGTTGGTTGTGGCGAAATGGTTAACGCGCTAGATTGTGGCTCTAGTTATTGCAGGTTCAAATCCTGTCAACCACCCCAAGATAACTTATATATCAGTACCTTTACGTGGTAGTTATCATAAGTATCTGAAAAAGAGAAACTAAAACTGATATAAGACAATTAAAATGGGTAATGGAATTATGTATAAGATTAATGAAAAATATCCAAATTATAAAATATACGATAATGGAATTATCACAGATTTAAATGATAAACTATTAAAGGTATTTACTAGTGGTAAGGGATATTTATATGTCAATTTTTATGTAAATAAAAAGACAAAAATTGTTTTTATACATAGACTTGTTGCTTATATGTTTTGTAAAGGATATAAAGAAGGATTACAAGTAAATCATATCAATGGAATAAAAACTGATAATAGAGCTTGTAATTTGGAATGGGTTACTGCGAAAGAAAATATGCAACATAGTGTTAGTACATTAAGAAATTTTATTGGCAGTAAAAATCCTATTGCAAAAAAGATTGATGTATATAATTATAAAACAGGAAACCTTGTAGCACATTATGATTGTATAGCTACTATGATAAGAGATTTTTTATGTAAGAATTTAGGGGTTTGTTATCATAGTGCAGAACAAAGTGTATATAGAATTTTAAAAGGTGTACGAAAATCTTATTATGGATATACATTTAAATATGTATAATATGTTGATAATATAAAATTTATTATAAATCCGCCCGAAGCTCAATTGGTTGAAGCAAGCGTCTTATACACGATAGGTTCTGGGTTCAAGTCCCAGGGGGCGGACCATTATCATCAAAATAAGGTGAAAATCTTATAATGATGAAAAATTTATAAATGATTAAAAATCATTTATCTGGCTCCTTAGTCAAGTTGGTTAAGACAACAGGTTTTCATCCTGTCATCGTCGGTTCGAGCCCGGCAGGAGTCACCAGTTATCCTATTATCAATACCTTTACGGGGTGGATAACATAAGTACCTGATATAAGGGAAACTAAAATTGATAAAACTAAAATATGGGCAGGTGTCCGAGTGGCTAAAGGAGCCAGACTGTAAATCTGGTGGCTTTATGTCTACGTTGGTTCAAATCCAACTCTGCCCACCATTCACCAGCAGTCCAGTCGGGGGGACAAATGACTATTAATCATTGGGTCGTAGGTTCGACTCCTACCTGGTGAGCCATATGCAGGATATTGTAAAGGTAACATGGAAGTCTCATAAACTTTCGTTAGTAGTTCGAGTCTACTTCCTGCACCCATAATGCGGTATTGGTTTAATGGTAAAACATCATCCTTCCAAGTTGAAATTGTGAGTTCGATTCTCACATACCGCTCCGTCAATCTATTATTAGTACCTTTTCGTGGTGATTGACATAAGTACCTAACATAAAATTAGGGAAACAAAAACTAATAAAATCCTTGACAAACATTGTATTAAGTGGTACAATATAATTGTTAAAGGAAATGGTGGTATAGCCAAGTGGATTAAGGCGACGGTCTGCAAAACCGTTATTCCACAGTTCAAATCTGTGTACCACCTCCAATTAAATTAGGGGTATAGCTCAATGGCGAGAGCGGTCGGCTTTGACCCGACATATCTTAGTTCAATTCTAAGTACCCCCGCCATGCTGACGTGGCGCAAAGGTAGCGCAATTCATTTGTAATGAATCGGTTGTAGGTTCAAGTCCTACCGTTAGCTCCATTTAAAATTTAAATAATTAAATATATAAGACACTATCAGCAAAGAATTATGGGTATAATGTGTCTTGTAAAAGTTATTATTTTGGTTTAATATTTTATTCTTCAATGTGAGACGAGTGGCAAGGTACACCTCGCGCAAGGTGGTTTAGCGAGAGCTAACGCAAGTCCGAATCTTGCCATTGTTTAAAAAGGTAAAATATTTTATTAAGATAATAATATAAATAACCTCAGTTTGGCGATGACTGAGGTTATTTTATAAAATAATTATTTGACAAATACAAAGAATTGTTGTATAATATATATAGAAATCAAGAAGATAGAATTTTTTGTAGAAGATTTATCGGTCCATGTATTTCTTGTTTAACAGAACACGTTATATTAAAAATGTGTCGATACGTAACAAGTGGTTTTCAGATATGTTTTTATAATGCATGACAAATTCTATAAACGAGAAATGATAAATCTTTATGCTAGATACGAAAGATTTTATTGTATTGGTTTTATTTACAAAAACTACATAATGAAAGAGACAAGGTTTGATGTAGTTCCTTGTCTCTTTTGTTATATGTAATTATCATTTATGTAATTATCATTTATGTAATTATCATTTGACATTTTAACCAATAGCATCTTATAATAAAAATAAAGGAGTTGAAGTATATTGGAAGAAATTCAGATAGGTCAATCACAAAAACCGATATTGAGATTTCCTGACGGTTCATTTATTTATCAATGCAGAGGAAAATTCGATGGGTTTATGTTTAAACTAAATAACTATGCAATAAAGGATATAGATTATTTTACTTGCTTGAAACAATTATCAGATAAATATGGAATAGATAAAGTATATAATGATTTTATTTTAGTTTATAATATGGTTGGCATAAATATCAATAGTCAGCATTGGTTAGCTATTCGTAATATAGCAGAAACGTACAATAAGAAAGATTTTTTAGTTGTAGCTAAATTATTTTGTATTCTTTATGTAACAATGCTTGCAGAACAGAATAACGCTCATGCTATTTTAGGTAAGCGTATAAAAAGATTAGGTGTATATCAAATATTGAAACAAAATATGCCAATAATAAAAGCAGTTAATTTTTCTAAAGGAAAAAGTGCAAGATATGATTTAGAACCTTTGTGTGAAAAATATGGTTTCTAGGTCTTGACAAATAGATGTGGGCTTGATATAATAGAAGATGAAAAGAAAAACTTCTCTCTAAAAGTATTTCTTTTCAAACTTCCTTTTTATTTGACTTATAATTTTATTTATGGTTAAAGATGAACTTCTTTAACCACTTTTTTTGTTTACAGCATTGCATATATATGATAAACTAAAAAGTAAGGTGGTGAAATATTTTGCATAAACTTTTTAAATTAAATTTGGATAATTATCAAAAACAACAAATTAAGAATATGCTTTTAGATAATTCGCAATTATATCATGAAGCATATCTATGGAAACAAAGTCATAAAGAGCCTTTTCAAACGTCTGTAAGGTACTTAGATTTTGTTCCTGAACGATTGCATAAAGAATGTGCCATAAGAACGATTAAACGAGCTACAAAGGCAGATAAAGAGGTTAAATACAGGTATCGTAATATCTATATCAATCCAAATAGGTTTACGAATAATCAGATTGAATTAAATAATTTAATTATTCCATTTGATATTGATACTAACAAAATAAATATTTTGTCTGCATGGATTATGTACAAAAATAAGGAATATTATTTAGACTTGGAGATTGGCAAATCAGGAAAACATCATATGATTGCTATAGATGTTGGGGTAGATAATTTGGGAGCTTGTGTGACAAGTTTCGGAGATTCGTTTTTAGTCGATGGTAAAAAATTAAAAGCATATGATTATTATTGTTTAAAGAAAATTAATTTTTTACAAGGAATTAATTCTGAATCCAAAAAGATTGATAAAATAAAGCACAATCATTATCATTATTTGAGAACATATTGTGAAAAAGCATCAAATATTGTAAAACAATACTGTATTGATAACGGTATAGATTTTATTTTGATGGGTAAAATTCCAACAAAAAAATCATTGTCATATCATACATTTATGGGAATGGATTATAAAAGAGACAATATTACTGCATTTGGTATGTCTTTGTTTGTAAAAAACATTAAGCATATTTGCAAAGTAAATAAATGGGAGTATTCTTGTATTGCAGAAGATTATAGTTCACAATGCTCTTTTTATGATGATGAAAGTGTAAAGCAAAGAGATAAACACTTTGGTAGGCGCGTACATCGTGGATTATATCGAACAAAAGATAATAATTATGTAAATGCAGATATTAATGCTGCTTATAATTTTTTCCGAAAATATGTAGATAACATTGATAATAAGAAAAAGAAAATTATTCAATGGAAAAATTGCAAGCAAAATTTAAAATTGCATACACGTAGAGTAAGAGTTATTGATTAAAAATACAAGAAAATGATTGACAAAACCGTTTAATCTATGTTATAATAGAGAAGTGGGTGAGAAACCCAGATAAGTGCCTGTATTCACTTAGGGAATTTATGCAAACGGTGAATATTAGTATGAAGGGAATAAACGAGAATAAGAAATCCCTAAAGAATTAAAGTTTTTATATTTTGATAATTTATAGATAGTCTAAACACAAAAGACTATTCATCAATAAAAAGAGTTTCCCTATCTTTTTAGTTCTTGCCAAAGGACGGTATTTATAGATAGCGATATATAAATACGTTGATGAAACAGTAAGGATTGGCGTTTTTACTGTTAAACGATAATGTCAGAATACGTTTTGGATTATTATAGGATATAAAAACATTCTTTTAAACAGTTCTTGTTCCAATGTGTAAAAGAACTTTTCAAGGTGCTTGACGCAGTATGCGGGATACAAATAAAATAAAACATACAAAAGGTTCTTTTGTGGATAACGAATTATCAAAGTACTTGTATAAGTATATAACTTTTATTTCTCCTTTCATAAAAGTTTTGGTAATTGTTATCCATTTTTCTATATATATTGGAAAGAAGGTTTGTAATATGAATTGGTTGGTAATTTTAGTATTAATGTGGCTAATTATTTTTTGGTTAATTGTTGGCTTTGGATGGTATTTCTGCGGGTTTATGCAAATGGTAATATATGTATTGGCATATATGTTTATTACATTTGGAGTTTTCCTATTATCTTTACAAGGTGTTAATGATGAAAATTAAAGAAATGCACATTGTATTTGAAAACTTTGAAATATTAAAAATTCCATATCAATATGTTGGTCAAATGAGATTAGACTATATTACAGATAGTATTATTTCTAATGGGGATATGGTTATTAGGATAAACAAAAATCATTGACAAATTAATTTATATATGATAAACTGTAAATAGTTGGATGGTTATTGTATGTAAGGAGAGGTAATCAATGAAAAGCAGAGTTATTAATACGAAAAATTTTGAGTGGAATAAAGAAAATAAACAGTTCATTGGCTATACGAGTAAATTGAAACCGAGTCTTTTTTATGGCAATAAAGAAAGAGAAGGGTATATTTGGTTGCAGAGTCAATGGACAAATAAAATGTCTAAATGGATTCTTCAAAACGAAACAATGAAAGATAATCAGATTGAGAAATGGGAATTTGTTCCTGATAATAAATTTGTGGAAAAGTTTTCTAATTTAAAAGATTATACTCTTATTGTAAATTTTGATTCTCATTATAAATTCGGTAAAGCAGCAAAACAACGTAATGATGAACTAAATAGAAAAAGAAAGATGAATAAGTAACATCTAATATTTTTTATGTATGCTTCTATTCTTTAATTAGATAACACATTGTAAAAAAGGCAGGTTGTATAATATGAATAAAAGGCGTTATTTGATTGCAGAAGGTCAATCTGAATATACATATGATGAACTTAGTAAAACTTCAAAAGAGCAAGCAGTCAATGAAGTAGCGGAAATTCTAAACGAAATGAATGCAGAAGATTTGGTTACTATAGATTTAAATGCTATTACTGTTGATTTGAAAAAAGCAGGTATTCCTGACGAGAATTTTGAAGTACATATGGGTGAAGATAATCCATTTGATTTTTCTGTTGATATTAAGGATTTTGTATTGGATAGTACAAATCCATTATTTATGAAAGCAGTTAATGAAGCAGGAATTGATTTAACAGAATTTATTTCTTTTGATAATGAGCGTACTCATAATTCTTTTGAAACAAAAGAACAATCAAAACATTTAGATGAAAGTAATGCATTAGATTGTTTTGAAAAAGATGGAGTTAAATTTAAGATTAGTGGATTAGTACAAGACTATAAAACCAATATTAAAGTATCTGATGTTACAGAATATCAAGATGAAAAAATACATACATTCAATCTAAGAGAACTTGTTGAACAACTTTCTGAAGGGTTAGCTAGTGTATTGGATGAAATTGTTCTTCACTATGTTGAAAGTTCAGACCAAGAACTTATGGATATGGATTCTGAAGGATATGAACAAGCACAACAAGAAGTTAATGATTATAAATTTGATGTAAATGGACATATTGTTCATTAAAATTATTTATTAAAAATGCTAAGTGAATATAATTTCACTTAGCATTTTTTCTATACTATATATGAAAATTTAGTATAAGAATGGAGATAAATAATTTTATGGATAATGGTTTTATGCAGTTGAAAGATTGGGAAGATTATCAGTCATTTAATGTAAATAACAAAAAAATGTTAAGAAAAATATTGATGGATATGCAAAATTTAATATCGAATCAACAGATGAAAATTTTAAAATTGGAAGATAGAATCAACCGTTTGGAAATAGAAAAACGAAATCTATCTATAGATATACATCATTTGTATAAACGTATAAACGGAGAAACAATATGATTTATTTTGTTTCAGGAATTTTAATAGGTGCAATAGGAGCGTCTATTGCAATTTTTAGTATATCAGGATATACTAAAAAGAAAGGATTTTTTTATAAGCGTAAAAATTCATGAATTTTTGGTGGTATTTATATATATTATTTATATCATTTGTGATTTGGACAATGATTTGAGAAGAACAAGATGTATATGATATGGAAGTACAAAATTTTCATAATTTTGCTATTGATTTGGGGGAGTAAATATGCCAGAAATATATATTGAAGAAATGAAAGATAAAAACTATAAGGATAATATTCTCATTAAAGTATTTTTATATTATATGGAGAATATTGATGATGCAATTCTTAACTCTCAGAAGTACGAATCTTTAGTTATAGATACTCTTTCTACAGATTGGTTTAGATTTGATGGAGCAGTATATTCACTTACTGTGGTTTATGTTCATGATAGTAAGTTGAAAACTGTTTATGTTAACAAACTCGAGAATGAAGAAAGCTATTGCCTCGGGAGTATTGCATTAGTCTGTAAAGAAAAGGCAAATGCTGACCATAAATATACTATTAAAATTACAGATATCGATTTTTAATAAGGGGAGCATATTATGTCGGAATTGAATTTTCAATTTGAAGAAATAAAGGATAAAGAGTATGCTATTAATACTCTCAATAAAGTATTTACCTACTATAAGAAAAATTTCGATAATATAATTCTCCTCTTACCAGATTTTGGTTGTTTCTTTTTCAATCCATATTGCACTGATTGGTTTAAATATGGTGGAGATGAATATTCACTTACCATAGTAGATAATCCTGAATGGAAAAGAATTTACGTTTATAGTATAAAGGATGAATACGTTTCTAAAGGAAATATTATTTATAAACCCAAGAACGATAAAGTTTATCGTATTGGGAGTATTGCATTACTTGGCGAAGAAAATGTAATTATCAATAATAAAGAAGATAATATCCGAATCGTGGATAAAGAGTTTTTCAATAAATTAAATGAAAGAATCGAACTTGCTAAAAAAGAAAAATTTGGTTGAAAAATGATGAATATATGAATTAATAATCTTCTAATTCACATATTTGTTCACAACATATATCATCTAATATGTTTAAATCTGTTTCATTAGTGGAACAGATTTTTTGTATATAAGAAATAATTTCATTATAATCTGATATATCGCAAATACTAATTTCTTTTTCAATTAAATGAAATAAAAAATCATGGACTTTTTGATATAAAATACTGTCATTTAAGTCTTGATAAAATAAATTACCTGCATTGTGATTACATAATTTATACGAATATCCATAAATATATGTTAGCAATTCTTCATATTTTAGGCAAATAGAATAGTTAAATTGTTTGTTTATAGTTAATGATATTTCTTTAATTGATAAATTTTTATTCCCTTTTAAAACATAGTTGTTATATACTGCGGATTTAATATCGTGATTATGTTGCCAAAATCGCCTATTTAATTGTTGAGAGGTACATCCAATATAAATTGGTTGATTTGTTGTACTATCAATTATTTTATAGAAATGGTATTTTTTCAATTCATTCACTTCCGTTTTAATAATATTATATTAAAAAATTAGAGGTAGATAATAATGGCAGATGAAAAAAAGCACACGTATGTAAATACAATTACACCTGTATTTGCTACAGGAAAATATGAATATCCGAATGTAGGTACAATTAAACCTGTACGTATTTATGAATCGCATTATTACGTTGAAAAGAAAAATGTAGATAATGTAGAAGTATACAAGGCATATCGTGCTCTTATGGACGTTTGTTTTGACCGTGGTGTAGCTAAAAAAGTTGAACAAGCAGATTTAGATAAAGCTATGGCAGATTTTAAAACTGCTTTAGAAAAAGAAGTCGGTCTTTCTTAAGAAGAAGAAAAGAAAGGTGAAACACCTGCTCCAAAAACAGAAGAAACAACTACATCTGAAGTAAAAGGCTAATAATTAAAATGCAGTAAAGATTAATTTCTTTACTGTTTTTTAATTGACAAATCACATTATCAATGATAAAATTATATATATAGAAAGATATATGGAGGGAAATATATCATGGATATATATGTTCTTGATAATGCACGTTCAAAAGATTTTGTTGCGTTGTGTGAAACAATTAAAATAAATCCAAATAAAACATGTGATGATTTTATTCATAATGGATTTACAAATTATTATGAACCTGTTTTACATTTTTATAGAAAAATTAATTATCCTGATAATTATGACGTTTCTTTTTCAATTGATATTGATAAAAAAACAATGGGGATAAAAGAAATATCTATATTAGATGAAAACTTTTGTCAACCACATTTTTGTGATGATATTGCATATAATCAAGTATCAAAAATGATAGATAGTTTAGTAGAAAAAGAATTGTTTTATAGATAAGGTGATGTCAACTACCCCCACCTAACGCCTTTGGCGTTTGAGGGGGGGAGACTTCTGCCCGTAAGAATATTAAAAGAAAAGGAGAGAGATAAATGGAACCAGTTATCTCGCCGATATGGTTTTATTTAATTCATGTTGCTAGTATGATTCATGTTCTATCACTTTTTGTCTTAGTAATTTCTATAGCTGGTTTAGTGGTGTTAGTAGCAGGTGGTCCAGATGAAGAAGAGAATAGAAGAATCACGAAGAAGTATGTAAAGACTTGCATTATAGCTATAATTATATGTAGTCTTGTGGTAACGTTAGTTCCGAACGCAAGGACAGTATACATGATGCTTGCGGCATCCGTTGTCACCCCTGATAATATTGTAGGCGGTGAAGAACATATTGTTAATCTAATCACAAATATTGTTACTGCAATCAATAATGCAAAATAATTTGGGTCAACTACCCCCCCACCTATGAGGTGGGAGACTTCTGCCTGTGAGGATATTAAAATGTATGAATTAAAATTACCAAAAGATAAACAAACAGTTTCAATTATTGCTTATGTAAATACTAACAAAAAAGAATATGCAGTTCGTTTGACAAGAGAATTAACGTTTCAAATCTTTGATGAAGGTAAAAAAATTTTCCATACACAGATTAAACGTGGGTCATATGATATGGAAACATTAAAACAAGCAGTTGATTATGTATTCCCAAAAATGCACTTGTAAATTGTGCATATATAAAAGGAGTAAATAAAAACAAATAATACGTTTATTGATACATGTAGAAAAACAAGTAAAAGAATGGATAGTAAATAATTTGGTTAAAGAAGAAATTGGGAGTGTTATACTTAATGCAAAAAATTTATCAAATTTTATATTTTGAATCTGCGGATAAGTTAGATGAAATGAGAAAAGAAATTGAACATATGCAAGATGTTAATTTAGATGTGGAATTAAAACCTTTTGATAAAGGAATATTGGTAATTGGCAGAGTGCAAAAACCGCATTACTATAATAATTATTTTGATAATTAAAAGAGTGGGTATATCCACTCTTTTTATGTTTAATTAGTTTTTTGCTACTCGTATAAATTCATTATCGTTTCCAATATTATCATTTGTATATATTTTTTTTATGCCATTTTTCTTTAAAACAGATATAACATCATTAATATTTGCATTTGCATTAACTTTCCCACTAGATGTTTCTACAATAGCAATTTCGTTTTTTGTTTTCCCTGTAATAAATTTAGCATCAGGATTTTGTTCACAGAATTCTTGAAAGTTATCATATCCCATTTTTTTTGATAATTTTTCAAATAATTCTATATGGTCTGATGTTTCTCCTTCTAAATATTCTCCATCTAAATATACAAAACGATTATCTATATTATCGTATCCATCGTTTAGTGTTATAGTATCCCCAACCTTATCATTACGTTTATATAATTGTTGATAACTATCTCCAATATGTTCGTTACAACAAGATTTTATTTCTTCATTCGTAAATGCATCAATGATATGTTTTAATAATACATTTTTTGTTTCAATTATCATTTCAGTTTCTATTTTATCAAATTCATTTTCATCTTCAAATTCTTTATAATAATCTAAATCTGAACATAGATTTTCATTTTTATATATAAATCTATCACAAATATTATACAAAAAATCTGAAAGCGAATCTGTAGGAATATAATTATTTTTTATAAAAGATTGTAATTGTTGTTTTGTTGGTATTTTATTTTTAATGTTTGATAAATTATAGTATTCATCTACAATATCGTATAACATTTCATGCTTTTTTTCTGCTTCGAAATCTGTTCTTTATAAAAATTAACCAATTCTTCTACATCTTCTTGATTATATAAATATTTTTCTGAAGATAAAATTAATCTTTTCGTAATTTTTTGAAATTTTGCCACTCTTTCAAAATTTGTTTCGTGACCCATTTTATTATCATTTGTATATACTTTTTTTACACCGTATTTTTTTAATGCAGAAATTATTTCATTTAGATTTTTAGTATTTTCTGTTACTTCAATTACTGCTATATTATTTTCTATTTTACCTGAACAAAACGTAGCATTTTCATTTTTAGGGTCTTGTGAATATTCCCATGAACTTGAATATCCACATTCCTTGGCTATATCATCAAATAATTCTCCGTGGTCGCTACTTTGTTTTACTTTTAAATGTCCATTTAAATAAACAAAACGTGTTAATGCATTATCATAACTATTGGATGTGGTTACTTTATCACCAATATTATCTTTTTTATTCGATAATTCTTTGTAACATTCTTGCCCATTTGATTTAATGCTATCATATACTTTATTAAATTCTTGTTCTGTAATATTATCTAAAGCATGAGTATTGAATGTGTTGTATACATCATCTTCTACATCCTGTAAATTATTTTTTTCTATATATTGTGATATTTCATTTTCGCATATATCTTCTGCAATCATCGGTTCATATTCTTGTATGAATTGTTTGGCGTTTGATAATGTAATTTCTTCGTTAGCATTATACATGGATTTAATCAACTCTTGTATATATTCTGTGCCTTTATTTGATTTCATACATGAGTTAATAAAGTTTTTCATTTTTAGATATAGATTATCTTCATTAGCTAATTTGATTAATCTTTTCGCTACTCGCATAAATTCATTATCCCTACCTTTATTTGTATTTGTATATACTTTTTTTGCTCCGTTTTTCTTTAGTATATTTATAACATTATTTATATTCGCATTAGCATTAATTTTTCCGCTAGATGTTTCAATAATAGCAATCCCATTTTCTATTTTACCTGTTATAAATTGTGCATTTGGATTTTGTTCACAAAATTCTTGAAAATTATCATAACCTAAATTGTTAGCGATTTTTTCAAATAATTCCATGTGGTCATCACAATTATCTTGTAAATAATTATTATTAAGAATAACAAATCTTGAAGAAGAATTATCATAAGATTGTATAGTTTTTATTGTATCGCCTATGTTATCTTTTACTTGTGATAATTCTTCATAGGCATCTGAAAATTTGTTTTTATTTTTTATACGATTTTCACATTCATTAAATAATGGTTTAAATATAGTTTGATATTTTGAAGAATTTTTAAAAAATTCTGATACTATACAATAAGCTATATCATATGATTCACTTTCTCCAACATCATTAAATAATATATTATTATCAAGTAAATAATTGGTAAAAGAAAAACAACAATCTTCTGTAAATGTGGAATAATCATTACCGCATTCTTTTACTTTTTGTATGAATAAATTATAATTGATGTTGTTATCTTCTGCTAATTCTTCTATAAAATTGTATATATCACTATCACAATATCCATTTTTTAAACATTGTTCAAAATAATTTTTCATTGTATTTATGAATGATGAAATATTTTGTATATGATTATCAGATATGATTTTATTAATATTTTTATACATATCACTTTCTGAATAATCATTCTTAACAAAATCAGGAAAATATTTTTTAATTATATTAATAATCAAGTCATTATTCGCAATTAATCGTTTCAATTATATCTACTCCTTTTTTTATATCTACCAATATAATAAATAATTGTGGTTGATTTAGAACGTAAAATATGGTATAATATAATTAAAGAAATGAGGTAGTTTATATGAACAAAAAAAGATTTATTAATTTTGTTGCGGTTTGTGTATTCGTGATTTTGTGTATTGTGTTTTTTGGAATTAATCAAAAGGTAAATAAACAACAAGAGGAAATTATTCAAACAAGACAAGAATTACAAGAACAAAAAGAACAATTGGATAAAGATGCACAATCATTAGATAAAACACATATTCTTATTAAAGATTGTGACAATTTTATGAATAAAGTTTATAAGGATATGTACAATTATACTATCTCAAATTTAAATGATGGAAATATTGATTCACAAGAAGCAGAAAAAGAATTATCTGATTTGGCTTTAGTTACAAAAGGTAAGTATAATGAATTTATTGAAAAAAGTAAAGACGTTTATACGGACGATATGACAGAAGAACAAAAATCACAAATTAAAAAAGAGCTTGATGTATACGATGAAAAATTTAATAATAGAATTGAAACATTAAATAAAACGATTAGGTATATTCATTCACATAAACAAATTCAATTAGATATAATTCAATAAAAAGAAGTAGAGAATATTCTCTACTTCTTTTTAATTTTTTATTAGATGTTTTTTTTGCAACGCGAACTAAGTCTTGTGGCTCATTTGTACGATTATAAAAATCTACTAATATACCCCTTATTCATTTTTATCTCTAATTAATAAATAAGTTAAACATAATCGTTTAATATATATAAAAAATTTAGTGATTGAATCACAAACAAACATTATTCATGTGTTTCTAAGAATATAAAAGTTGAAATTTTTATGAAATTTTAGCTTATTTTTTTATTGAAAATGAAACATTTCGCAAAATAAAGTTGAATTTTTAATGTAAAATCACTACAATAAATTGTGTAATGATGATATAATATTTCTATCAAGTCAAAAGGAGTGAATCACTTGCAAAAAGTAAGAAAACGTAATGGAAAAGTTGTTGACTACGATTCGCATAAGATATTTAATGCGATTAAGAAAGCTAACAATGATTCCAAAGATAAGAGAATGAATAATTCGATTATTTGGGGGATGGTAAGTCAGATTGAAGAAAAATTTGAAGATGTAAAAGCACCTTCAGTAGAAAGTATTCAAGACGAAGTGGAAAATGTTCTCATGAAGTCAAATTGGGAACATACTGCTAAATCGTATATTATTTATCGTTCGGAACACGCAAAAATTCGTGATACACATGAAGAACTTATGAAAAAAATGATGGATATTACATTTCAATCTGGTGAAGAATCAGATTACAAACGTAGTAATGCTAATATTCAATCAGATGAACCAATGGGTTCAATGTTAATTTATGGGACAACAGTAAGTAATTTCTTTAATGATAATTACATTATTCCGAAGAGATATATTGATGCTCATAGAGCAGGATATATTCATATCCATGAATCTTATTGTGGATAAAAAAATAGGTGAACTGATAAAATATCAGGTGTACAATTTACGTATAGGAAATGTAGGAAATGACATTTAGAAATTGTGCTAACAGGGAATGACTTTATATAAGTAGAATCCTGTGCTAACATTTACATTTTTTGTAAATTAAGTTAATCGACTATCCATTTATGGAGTACATATATGTTAAAAATATGTGGAAGTGCCTATCTTAGATGATATAGTCAATCTGCAATAGACAACTGTCTACTGTGAGAGGACAAGGATTTTTCAGAGCTAACATTCAACTGCCTCCAGGTGGATTTACAAAAGACATTTAAAGACGGTTTTAAAATTGGTAGCTCATATATTAGAGAACCGCAAAGTATTCGTTCTGCTGCAAGTTTAGCTTGCATCGTGTTGCAATCTTCGCAGAATAACATGTTTGGTGGACAATCAATTCAGGACTTTGATAGAGCTATGGCAGAAGGTGTAAGACGTTCTTTTAAGAAAGAATTTGAGGAATGTGCTAAAAACCTTGCTATGGTTTCTGATGTATCAGAAGATACTGTAGACGAGATTTTGAAACAAAAACAGAACGAATATCCAACGTATAAAAATGATAAAAACATTGATAAACTAACAGATGATAAAGAATTAAATAAGCTATTTAAAAATGCTTATAAGCTGGCTTGTAAGCGTGTAGAAGAAGAAACACATCAAGCTATGGAAAGCGTTATTTTCAATCTAAATTCGATGCATTGTTTACCATATTCTTCAACAATTTTTGTTTATGATAAACAAGAAGAAGAATTAAAAGTAATGCAAATTGGTAAACTACATGAGATTTATGAAAAAGGTCGTTATCAGGCTATTTCATTAAATCAAAATACAGGTGTAGCAGAATTAAAAGATATTACTGATATTGAAAGAAAAAATAATCATCGTAGATTGATTACAATTCATACAACATCAGGAGCATCAGTTACGACAACAGACAATCATAAAGTAATGTATCTTAATAACGCAGGTAAAATTGCTGAAGATTATCCTGAAAGTGTACCAAATGTATTAATGCCAAGAAATTTTGTTTTTAATGTGAAAAATGATATTAGTTTAGATAAATTCCATTCACGTACAAAACAAAATTATACAGAAAATCATATTGTAGTAAATCCTTCTTTTGGTAAATTGGCAGGGTATTATGTTGCAGAAGGTTCTATTGTTGGTGATAGTCAATTATGCTTTACCACTTGTGATGAAACTAAAGAACAAGAATTGTTATCATTAATGAAAGAATGCTATAATGAAAAAGTAACATATAATAAATATTCTATGCCTAATGGTAAACCAAAGGATATAAGATTTAATGTTGGTAAAGTTTGGTCGGACGCATTTAAATATTATTTCGGTAGAAATGCACATGAGAAAAAAATTCCAATGCAAATTATGTTTGGAACAAAAGAAGTTCAATCTGCATTTTTGGAAGGGTATTTTAAATGTGATGGTAGTATAAAACCAACATATATTGGGGCTACAACTGTTTCAGAAACGTTACGTTCTCAAATTCAATTAATGATTTTGTCAATGAATGAAATGTCTCATATTCACAATACATATAACAGGAAAACGTCTTATGGAACATATAATGGATATGATATTAGTTTTAATTCTAATACTGCAAATCGTTTGAATTTGAAAGATTTAAATCAAAATAATGTACGAGCAGAATATATTTATTATGATTTTGATTTTTTGAAGAATTTATTAAGTCGTAATATTGATGGTAGGAAACCAAAATTTAATCGTGTAAAAAAAGAAATTATTGACACAAAAGCAATTGATGATAATAAATTCATTCCTGCTTCACATATATATCCATTATTTATTGAAAAAGTAACGGAAAGTAATAGTGAAGAAGAATATGTTTATGATATGTCTGTTGCAGACAATGAGACTTTCTTAACATCTAATTGTATTTTTGTTCATAATTCGAGAGCTGGCTCTCAAGTGCCATTTAGTTCCTTAAATTTTGGGTTAGATACGTCTGAAGAAGGACGTTTAGCTATGAAGCATTTACTGCTTGCACAAGAAGCAGGATTAGGACATGGCGAGACGAGCATCTTCCCTAGATAAATGGGGCTTACTTTAATCAGTAAGAAACATATTGTGAAAACGGTAGAAGTTTTAATCGACTTCGTAAGAGAACCTAAATCCTAAATGGATAGTGGTAATACCGTGTTAAGACTTATTAATGCTAAAATAAAATATAATGGAGGTGAGAAAATGAATAAAATATTTAAAACGAATACAGGATTAGAATATAAAATTAATTATGATTATATAAAAAATGGTAATCATTATTATGAAATTGAATTTCTAAGAACACATAGCAAACGAACTGTTTTGAAGCAAGCATTGAATCAAGGTTGTATTAAAGATTTATTCTATCCAACATTATATGGGATTGGATATATGGGAAATGCAACATCAAAAATGAATAAACGCGCTTGCACATTATGGAGAAATATGTTAAGTAGATGTTATAATTCTCATAACAAAAAAGACTTTTCTTCATATGGTGGATTAGGTGTTACTGTTTGTAATAGATGGCATTGTTTTGAATATTTTTTAGAAGATTTATCCAAAATTGATGGATATAATGAAAAAGAATTCAATGATGGAATTTTATGTTTGGATAAAGACATAAAGCAAAAAGGATTATTACCATCACAAAAAGTTTATTCTTTAGATACTTGTATGTTTATATCTAATGAAATAAATATTAAATATAGAAACACAGAACAATATTCAAAACATTTTATTGCTATTTCACCAGATAATGATTTAATGATAATTCATGGAATTGTACATTTTTGTAAAATATATAATTTCAGTCCAGGTAGTGTTAAATTGCGATTGGATAAAAAGCTGTTTAAACCTTATCATGGTTGGAATTTCTTTAGCATTAATAATTAAAATGTAACGACTATCCGTGAGAACGGAGTACATATTATTAAAATATGGAAGTGCAATATACATCATAATGATGTAAAGAGATAGTCTAATCCGCATTTCTTTAAGAAATGGTTAAAATATTACGAAAGTAACGGTATAAATGATAACTATATTTAGACTTAAAAAGGGTATTAGTTATGACCCTGGTGACCCGAATTACGATTTATTTAAATTAGCTATGCGTGTAAGTGCAAAGCGTCTGTTCCCTAAACAACATTGGGGCTTACAGTAATGTAAGAAACATATTGTGAAAACGGTAGAAGTTTTAAGCAACTTCGTAAGAGAACCTAAATCTATTTTTAATAGATAGTGGCAATACCGTGCTAAAATTTATTATAAATAATAAATAAAGTGTAACGACTATAGGAGAAATCCTAGTACGCATAAAATTATGCGGAAGCGCAATATACATCAATATGATGTAAAGAGATAGTCTGCGAATTATAGAAATATAATTTATTTAAGCGAATTTTGAAAATCAAGACGCACCTTACAATATGCAATATTATAATCCAAATGATTATAGAACTGAGATTGCAACCATAAACAAACCTGTGGCTTTATACAGAAATGTATATCGAAGAACTTTTCTAAACAAGGAAACCTTAAATTTTTAAGGTAATCTAGTGCTAAATTTATTTATAAATGGTGAAATATGCAAGAACTATGGAAAGAAATTAAAGGTTATAATGGAAGATATTTAATTAGTAATTTTGGACAAGTTAAAAATAAAGATGGAAGATTATTAATCGGAGACAAAAATAATTGTGGATATAGACGTGTTTGTTTATCTAATCCACATAAAAGATTTTTTATACATAGATTAGTTGCATATTATTTTTGTAATCCACCAATAAATTATAGTACACTTGTTGTTAATCATATTGATGGAAATAAATTAAATTGTAGATATGACAATTTAGAATGGTGTACTCGTTCTGAAAATGATAAACATGCATTTAAGAATGGTCTTAGAAAAGTACATAAAAATCATTATAAAACAACATGGTGTCCAATAATTATATATTCTGATAAAGATAGAAATAATGTTATCAGAGAGTTTGATGAAAGAAAACAATTTGCAGATTATTATGATAAATCATATTTATCTGTAGATGGAATCATAAAACGTGGATATTTTATTTACAAAAATAAAAAATTTTATGTTTCTACATATAGAAAAACAATTAAACACATTTATTAATAATAAAAGCTAAACGACTATCTACGGAAGTAGAGTACACTTTTTGAGTTAGTGGAAAAGAAAAGATGCCTATAATTATAGGTATGTGATATAGTCTGAACCTATAGTGATATAGAAAATGCTACGCTGGGGCTGTAGAACCAAAACTCAAATGAATTTGAATGGCGAACCAATTACTTCATCAAGAGGTAATTTTGCATTCGATACCATTAATCTTCCTATGTTGGCATTGGATGCAAACCATGATATTAAAAAGTTCTATAAACTTTTGGATAAATACATGAAACTTTGCAAAGAAAATCTTCTTTGGAGATTTGAACGCATTGGTCATCGTCATGTATATAATTTCCCATTCTTGATGGGACAACATCTTTGGTATACAAGTGAACAATTGAAATGGACAGATGAAATTGCTCCTGTATTAAAACAAGCATCTATTTCAATTGGTTTCTGTGGATTGGCAGAAGCACTTGTAGCATTGATTGGTTCACATCATGGAGAAACAGAAGAAGCGCGTAAGTTAGGATATGAAATTATTAAACATATGCGTGAAATGACAGATAAGTACGCGAAAGAAACGCATTTAAACTTTAGTTTATTTGCGACACCGGCAGAATCAACTGCTGGTGCGTTCCTTCGCGATACAAGAAAGAAATATGGAGTTATTAAAGGTGTAACGGATAGAGAATATTTTACGAACAGTATGCATATTCCAGTTTACTATCCTATTTCAGCTGCAAAGAAAATTGAGATTGAAGCTCCATATCATGAGTTGTGTAATGCGGGTGTAATTAGCTATTTGGAAATGGATGGAGACCCATTAAAAAATCTTGATGCTTTTGAAACTGTTATTAGATATATGCACGATAAGAATATGAATTACTTTGCAGTCAACCACCCCGTAGACAGATGTCCTTCATGTGGTAATACATTAGTTATTGATGGAGACACTTGCCCAATTTGCGGATATAAAGAAATTCGTGAAGATACAGATATTCACGTAAATATTCGCGATATTGGTTGTGGTTGTACAGATAAGTAAATTAAAATTACGGAAGTCTATTTAATTAATAGGTGATGTAATTATGAATGTTACATTTATATATTGTTTGATTGCATTTATCTTTGGATTAGTTAATATAATGTTTTCATTATATGTAATTAAAAATATGGATAAATAAATTTTAAAAACAGAGACGAGAAATATGAGACGTAAAAAAGGAAAATTATATATGGAAAAAGAATATAAGAAAAAATTCTGTATCTATAAAATTGTAGATAAGAATACAAATAATGTAATTTATATTGGACAAACTACGAATACATTACATCGTAGACTAATTCAACATCATTCAGGGGACTATACATATCCTGATAGACAAATTAGTAAATATGATTTTGATGATTTAGATATACTTCCAATTGTAGATTGCAGTACACAAGATGAAGCAGATAAATTAGAGAAATTATATACGGAAATGTATGAAAAAGATTATGATTTGCTTAATGTGAAAAAAGCAAATGACCCCTCTCCTGAAATTAAAGAAAAAATTAGCAATACTTTAAAGAAAACTTTAAATTCATAAAAAAGGTGATATGATATGAAAGAATTTGAGATTGATAACAAGACAATTGTATTTAATGGATTTGAAGATGAAGCAGTTATTGATAAAAAGTTCGCAGAAAACTTTTTGAATTATGCAGAAGAAAAAAAAGAAGAAAAAGATGGTGTAATTGAAAAAGTAACTATTACTAAAGTAGATGAAAAGAATGCAGATATTGATATTAAATATGTGCAGGATAAACCAAAAATTGAGAGAATTAGACGTATCACGGGTTATTCCCTGTAAGAAAAGCCCATCAACTGTTGTAAATGTATTTTGAATAGTACAGTTTCCATAATTGGATACCTAATAAGGTTCAGAAATAAAAAAATGATTATGGAGGTATCAAGGGAGATATGAGTAATCATATTAATCGTGAGTTTAGAAAAATTAAATCATTACAATTTTTATATGAAGTGAATGATGATGGAACAATTTTGAGAAATGTAAAATCCAAGAAACATATTAAAATTATATTAGATTATCATCATTCAAAAAATGGTTATTATGTAGCTTTTGTTAATTTAAAAGGTAAAGTGCATCGAGTACCAATGCATAGAATTGTTGCAGAATGTTGGCTTGGCGATAGACCTGAAGGTTATGAAATAGACCATATTGACAGAAACACGCATAATAATAAATATACAAATCTAAGATATGTGACTCATAGTGTACAAATGAAAAATCGTGCATTAACAGAAAAAATGATTAATGTAATATTAACTAATTGGAGTAATGCACGCAAAATAAGAATGAAACCTATCATATTAATGAAAGAAAATTTTAAACAAAAGTTTGAATCAATGTCTGAATGTGCAAGGTTTTTGAGTAATGAATATAATAAATCATTTGAACATATGAGAGGAAAATTGAAGTCACATAGAAAACATATTTATGAATATGATGTGATTTATCTAAATGCAGAGACTAAACACAACGACCCACAGAGGTAAGAAATAGTCCATTTTATGAAAGTAAGATGTATCTTACAGGAGATTTAACCACATGGAATAATGCTAAACGTCATGAAGTTGAAGAACGTGTTAAGCATTTTTAATAAATTTAAAAAAACTAGCTAATTATTAGCTAGTTTTTTATCCTATTATATTTATATAATAAATAGAAAATGTATGATTAAAAATTATATATTTCAAACTAAAAGTTATTTTTTGTATAGGTAAATATAATTTTCAAGAGGTAACAGTATATGAAATTGCAAGTAAAATGGCAAGATTTAGATATGTCTCGTTCGTCTATTATGGGATTATTTGACGGTAAATATATTAATGCAGTAAGCCAATTAGGAGAAGAATTTTTTTTAGGATTTGGTCATGATAGACATTATAATAAAATTATATTTATACAATCACAATTAAATGAAACATATATAAAAATTTGTGATACGAAAATGCAAATGGAACAAATAGCTAGTAAATTTGCATATGCATTACAAAATAATACCAGTCAAGAAATATTAAAATGCTTTGATTTTAAAAAAATATAATAAAGGAGAGTTTACATGAAAAGATTAATTGCAGAAGAAGAAAAACCAATTGTATTTTCTAGGGAAGATGTGCTAAAACTATGCGAAGCAGCAGAAAAGGACGTTGAAATAGCTAGTGAAGTTGCTACGGAATTGATTGATAAAGATAGAGCATATGAAGAAATATCAGATTATCAAGTCGAAGAAAAAATATTATCAACATTAGATGATTGCGATAATTTCTATGAATGTTTGTGTGAAATTTTACCTAAATATACAAATGACGATATAGATGATGTGTCTGGTGAAATGATGGATAATATTGTATTATTATCTGTTGCTATGGGTGATAAACCAAATACTTATGATAATATTCAAGAATTGGTTTATGATGCAGGTGCTTCAGGCTTACCTGATATTGATAATTATGTTCGCGAACATAATTATCAATGTTGGCTTCTAAAGAAGGAAGCAAAAGAAGAAGAAGAATATTGGGATAACGAATGGCATAGAATGAAATTATAATATAAATTGTTCAATAGTTCAGTAACCCACGAATAAATTCGTGGGATTGTGGTAGAAATATCACAATCCCTTGCTGAATAGCCTAAGTCTTTATATATAAAATAAATTTATAGAAAGAGAGTGTATCAAATCATGTATGCAATTTCATTTGATTTTAATTCTAATGAGCTAAAGAAGGAATATGGAGATACTAGTAAAGCCTATAATGAGATAGAAGAGGAACTTGCAAAGTTTGATTTTGTATGGCTAAATGGAAGTGTATATGTCAACTATCACGGAAAAAATAGTCTAGTATATGTATACAAAGTAATTAATAGACTATCTACGCTATACTGGTTTAAGAAAAGTGTACGTGATATAATAGTATTCAAAATAGAAAATTTGTCTAATTTTACTTCTATTGTGAAGTGACAAAAAGCTAACAAAGGGAGCAGAATTAAGATTTTCTATATTCTTAATAATATCACAAAAAAAAGGAGGAGCGTTGTTTCCTCCCACGATTAAAATCGTGGGAGGAAACAACGCAAAATCTATGAACAAAATGATAAATTTGATTATGAAGAAAATGAAAAACCATATGAAGATGATATAGAAAAATTTACACATAAAAATATTATGCTAGAAGGAATGATGTTATGAAATCACGTTTAATTAAAGCAGATTCAGATGTAATGAACCAAGTAGTACTTGCACAAGATAGAGTTTGGGAAATAATATGTGGATTACGACGTGCTTTAGATGAAGCAGAAGAAAAGGATAAGGAATTAAGAAAACAAGATTCACATTCACAAGAAACACTAGATGGTTATCTTGAATTAGAAAAGAAATTATCTGAAATTAGAACCACATATAATTAATAAGGAGTGTAATTATAATGGAATATAATAAAATTAAAAAAACAGATACAATTGAAGTTGTTAATGCTAAATTAAAAACTTCTGAATATAAAGATATGGATAATGTAGCTATCGCACACATGTTAGTTGATATGAATTATCCATTGGACTTTAATGTTTTTGAAATTCGTGGTCAACAAATTGAACGAAAGATTGTATCGGATTAACTGAGACAATATTATATTTGTTATAGGAGTTTATTAATGGAAAATTTATTTGCTTTAACTATAATTTTCATAGTGATTGACATTTTCCTTTTTATTATGTTATTTCAATTGGCAAAGACGGTAAAAAATCTCGCAAGCTGTTTACCAATCATTCGGAAGGAACTTACCGACCATCAATGCCGTATTGAAATTATCGAAAGAGATATGAAAAAATAATCAAAAGCTAACCTTAATTGGTTAGTTTTTTTGTAAATATTTTTATGATGATACAGTCTATGGATAAGTAAAACAAAAGCAGGCATTAAATACCTGCTTTTTTGTTGACAAAAAATAGAAAATGATGTATCATTAATAATAAAATAAAATGTAAGTAGGTATAAATCAATGAAGAATAATATAAATAATTATAGGAAAGAATTAACAGGTTATTGTAAAGAAAGCATTGCAAGTGCTACATATAATGAGTGGCATTTTAAGTATTTACAAGAAAAATTGAAAAATGAAATTTTACGAGTAAGATTAAAAAATTGCAAAGAAGATAATAAACAAATTAAAAATCGTTATATTAGTTGTATAAAATTTTTGTTACATGATAGGCAAGATAAATTAAAAGTACGTTCTATGAATGATATTGTATGGGATTTGGATAATAGTATATCATTGTTAATGGGTGATATACTAATACGCTTTACAAAGAATGTACAAGGTATCCCGAAAGATTTTATAGATAAATACAAAGATGGTGAAATAGCGTTTAATGAATGGATAAAAACAATAAATAAAATGGCACAATCGTTTTATCTAATACATGATAAAGATTCTATGGATATAACAGAAGAAGAAAATAAAACTATTCAAGAAGGATTAAATTTATTTGCTAAACATTTCCGTGATTTATGGTGTTAATGAATGGTTTTATAAATTTTAATTCAATCAAAACTTTAATTTAATTAAGTTCCAAAGTATGTATATTTGCCATTATGTTAATTATTATATTGGTGAGAAAACAGTTTTTTAATATTTATTGTTAATTAACAACGTGCGGGTGAATACAAAATGAATGCAAATAAAGATTTTAATGTTGTTGATAATGCGGTGTCTATAGGGAATCTTTCTTTTGATAATATTGATAGTTTACTTAGCCATACGAATACTGTCCTTGATATAAATCATAAATTATATGAAACAACAAAAGATGGATTGGGAAGTATTATTAAGGTGGTTGGTTTTTGCGCTAATGCTACGGTTGCTTTATTCTTAATTCTGTTATTTGTTGCTTTATTCATTTTATGAATATAATAGATATAGAATTTAGCGAAAGGAATTGAAAATTTTAAATGAAACGTAGATTGGTAAAAGCTACAGAAAATTCAGATAATGTTTTTTCTCTTTTTAAAAATCTTATTTCAGTAGAAGAAATTTCAGATGAATTAAACGATTTGTATTCTGCATGGAATGAAGCTTCTAATGATAATCAACAAATAGATGAAATAAAATTTTCGTCTGTTGATGAATGGTTTGATAATTTTTATACTTCTATTGTTGAGGATTTAATTATTAAAGCCAAGGAAGATTTTGAATTTGAGGATAAATATAATAATCTTTCAACAGACGAACAGGATGAGTTGAAAGAAGATATTCAAAACTATATTCTTAATTCAAAAAGTGATGTTGTTGAAAACCTTCAATCAAAAGATAATGATGAAGATTTTAATTAAGGGGAAAAATATAAAATGAATAATTATATTTCTAGTGGTGTAGATTATGAAATGATTTCCGAAAAGGAATTTAATGATTATGAACAGAAATATCGTATGAATAAAAATTCTATTCCACGAGAATGTTATGTAGCAAAAACGGATAATGGTACATATTTAGCTATGGATAATTCCAATGGGGAATGTTTTGTAGATGAATTTACTTCTAAAGTTTTAGTAGATGAATTTTTTACGGATAATTTGGGATATGATGATGATTATTCCAATATGGAAAAAATAGGAACGAAAAAACTTTATTACTAATATATAGGTCACTTGAAATATAGTGACCTTTTTCTATTGACTTTTTTAATGTTTGATATAATAAAGATAAAAGTTTTTCAACAAGATATTCAAAAAAGTGTTGACAAATCATTTTAAATATGGTAACATATAAGTACAAGGAAAATATTAAGACATTAAAGGAGAGGTCAATAATGGATAATCAGATGTATCGTTTGGCAAGAATTGAAGTTCCTGCATTTACGGAGCTTAAAAAAATGGTTTATGACGCAAATGGTAAAATTACAGAGAATACTGTTCATCGTTCTGCACTTTTTAGTCGTATGTTTAGTGATGACCCAAGGGCAACGTCGTGTGAACGTTTCGTGTTTGCTCGTAAGTCCGATGTTTATTGCATTAATGTTCCTAAACGTGGTGTTATTGCGTATAAACTGAATGATGAAGGAAATAGATTTGTGGAATGTGGTAAATACAAGACGTTCAAAGAGAATTTTTCCAATTCTGAAATCAAGAAGGAAGTCGCAAAGGAACTGACTTTACAGAAACTTACAGGTCATAAAGCCATTACCATTTCTAATTCCAATTTTCAGAATGCAGAAAATGTGGAATTGAAGGTAAAGAATGGTGATATGGAGTTTGAGTGTTTGAAACATGATGAATACATTAATTGTGTTCATTATATGTATATTCCCATTCGCAAGGCAGACGGTACTGTTGAACTTCGTCAGCTTCCATATGGGCAGATGCTTTATCGCTTGACGGATACACCTGCTAATCGTAACAGCTATCTTGCAATTCCGAAAAACACACCTTTTATTACGAAAGTATTCTTGAAAGAGGATGAAAGTTTTGGCAAGATGAATTTGTGGTATAAAGGTGGTAATGTTATTAAAGACATTGATGAAAAAGACTTTATGAAGGGTGACAATTGGGATATTGTTGAAAAAATGGCAATAGATGAAAGCGACTTTAAAACGGTTGACTTTACTGATGATAATACCGAGTTTTATATGGTATACACAGGTGTTATGGAAGAAGAAAAAGATAACTATTAAGTCAACTACCCCCCTGCTCAAAAGAGCAGGGGATTTTTTATATAGATAAAACAAACATTTTTTTATATAGTTTTAATATGTATTATTTAGATGAATAAAAATTGGTGGTGATATATATTATGTTAGTTTCTGATACATATAAAAAAGACGAACAACAGAATGAAAGCAATCCTGATACAAAAGAAAATGGTCAAGAACCGAATGTTTTAGATGTAATACAACAACAAGTGACGGAACATCAAGAAGCGATAGATTTGCTACAAGAACAATATCGCGTTATAAAAGAACAAGTAGAAGGAATAGATAGTAAAATTACTAGAGTAATGAATTCTGTTGATTATATACAAGAATATTTTATGAAATCAAACATTACAGATGTTCAGCTAAGAGATATAAAAAATTCATTGAATGAATTTGTCATTAGTCAACGTAGAGAAAATAAAAATTTGAAAAATGACATAAACGAATTGAAAATATTAAAAGATGATATAGACAAAATGTATTGGGATATTATATCTCTTAAAGAAAATGGTATTCCTTTGACTAATGCACGTATAGCTACCAATGAAGAAAATGTAAATAATAATAATATTCGTTTATCAGATGTATTGGTAAATATAGAAAAAATTAATGATGAAATTAAGTATATAGAACAACGGATGAAGGAGGTGGATTGAATTGGCTACATTACAAAGTAAAAACGTTAATATTGTACTTGATTCAAATAATGATATAGATTTATATGATGAACAAATAGATACGAACAAAAGTGTTTCAGAACAAAATAAAAAAGATATAGCTATATTAAAAGGTTTGATAGCTAATAATGACTCTGAAATTACATTAGTAAAAAGTCAAGTAACTGCTTTAAAAAACGCACAACCTGTTTTAATACAAGCAGAAGTAGATAAAATACGTAAAGATATAGATAATGCTACAAAAATAGCAAATACGAATACAACGAATTTAACAAACCTTACAAATCAAGTTCATACCAACACTACAAATATTTCCAATACAACAAATAATTTAACGAATTTAACAACAGTTGTTAAAAAAATAGACCAAGCAACTACAGGTGGTACATATACTGGCGGTACTGGTGGCGGTTCAGGTAGTGGAACCGGATTAGATACTAAAATAGCCAATTTAAATACTAGATTAACTAATGATGAATCTGATATAAATCAATTAAAAATAGATGTAAGTAACAATAAAACATCTATTGGTAATTTATCAAATCAGTTATCTTCATTTAAAACAAATGTAAATAGTAGTATTACAAATATTAATAATAAAAATGGAATACAAGATGGTCGTTTAACGTCACTAGAAAATAAAATAAATAGTTTAAATACACAATTAAATGGTTCTGGTGGCAGTTCTTCAAGCGGAAGTATTCAATCACAAATTGATAGTATAAAATCTGATATAAATACAATAAATAATACAACAATATCATCTATTAACAATTTAACAAATAATGCTTATAATAAAGCATTATCTGCGGTTAATACAATTAATAATACAATTAATCCAAAATTAACAGATTTAACTTCTCAATTAAACGATGTTGAAAATGATATAGATAGTATAATTATACCTAAAATTAATACAAATACTACAAATATTACAAATAATACAAATGCCATTAATGCTTTAAAAAAAGTTATAAAACCAAATGTAAATGTACAAGATAAAACTATTAATGCGGGTGGAAATACCACTATTAATTATGATAGCACAATGGATTTATATTCCATGCAAATAAAAGTACTTGTTAAAGATACTATATCTGGTTCACGTACTATTAATAAATATATTAATGCAGAAGGTGTTTGTACATTAGCATACAATAGTAAAAATTCCATTACATTATATAACGATGCAGATGTACAATTGGATTTTAAAATTATTGTATCTATTTAATTATTATTAGTATAGTATACAAAAACGTGATTTTATTTAATTTTTTATATATGTTAATTGTAGATAAAAAACTTTTTTAATTGTTTCTTTTATAAGAAACGGAGGTTATATAATGAGACAAGTTACATTAGATGAAGTTTATCAGTTGGCTTCTGATGCTCGTCAGGCTATTTGGAATATTGCAGGTCAGTATGGACGTGAACCAAAAATTTATTTGCATTGGTCAGCAGGACGTTATGATACTTGTTTTGATGATTACCATATTAACATTACAGGTGATGGTTCTATTTATGTAGCTACAGATGATTTATCAGAAGTGTTAAATCATACGTGGCGTAGAAATAGTGGTGCTATTGGAATTAGTCTTTGTTGCGCTTATGGTGCTACAACAAATGATTTAGGCTCTTATGCTCCTACGGCAGACCAAATTGAGGTTATGGCACAAGTAATTTGGAAAGTAGCAGACGCACTTTGGCTTACGATTGATACAGACCATGTTATGACACATGGAGAAGCAGCAGATAGTATTGATGGAATATATACATATTCAGAAGATGATTGTTACGGACCACAGTATACTGTTGAAAGATGGGATTTACAGTATTTAGGAACAGAAGAAAGTTCTTATTATACATCAGACCATAGCGACCCTGTAACGGGCGGCAATGTACTTCGTGGCAAAGCTACATGGTATAAACAACAATACGATAGCGAACAAAATCAAGAATAATATATAAAAACTAACCAATATTGGTTAGTTTTTTTGATTGACATATAATAAAATAATGTGATATAATATCAATAAAAGTCAATCAACTTAAAAAGGATATGTGTTCGTGTGACAAAAAAAGATAAAAAGTTTATGCGTATTGCCGAAGCCGTTTCTAAAACATCTACTTTTAGAACAACTATGCAACATAGAATTGTACATATAGGCGCAGTTATTGTAAAGAAAAATCGCATTATTTCTGTTGGTAAAAATAGTAAAAAGACCCATCCCATACAAAAATATTACGATAGATATTTAAGTTATTATAATGATGTAAAATTTCAACATCACATTCATGCAGAAATTTCTGCAATTGTTAATTCAAATGAAGATTTATATGGTTGTACTATGTATATTTATCGTTGTGATGCTACTGAAAAATGGTTAAAATGTTGTAGACCATGTAATGCTTGTTACACACTAATTAAAAAAGTTGGTATTAAACGAATCGTATATACAATTAATAATGGATATGCAGAGGAAATTATTAAGTGAAAAATAGAAAATTAAATTATATAAAAAATGTTTTTGATAGTATGGAAATTGCAAATTATTTCCATACTGTTTTTGATATAAATAATTTTAATAATATTCTAAAAAATGGTTTAGCTTTAAAAGAAAATAATCAAGAAAATAATCAAACTTTTTATTATAATTTGAAAAAATATAATCAATTTAATAATTGTTCACTAAAACATTTTTTTGCTCTTATAAAAGATACCCCCCTATCAAAAAAAATGGAATTTGAAATTAGTAAAAAATATAATCAGAAAATACCTTATTCATTAATAGTTAATTATGTTGAGAATGATTATATATGTAATAATGCTTGTACCAATTGGTTAAAAGATATAATGAAGTATATGCGCGATAATCCATTATATACAAAAAAGTATTGTGGTTTCGGCAATATAAATGAAATTAAAGATATAAAAGAATTATATACATATAATGATTCTATAGGTCAAGTGGTTAAAATTAATAGACAATTAGATTTTGATACAAGAGACAATGGATGGATTTATATCAAGCCAAATATATATTTAGAAACAAAACAAAAAGAATCACATACAAAATGTTTATTGCGTTGGTGTAATAATAATCATATTGATTTTATATCAGATAAAAGACAAGTTAGATTAGATAAAAATGAATTAAAAGATATAAATATTCATTCTTGTGCGTTTGGTCATAAAGTCAATCAACTTGCCTTTATTGAAACTATGCAAGGTATATCATTATATAAACTTATAAATAAATTAAAAGATGTTGGATATAAAAAAATATATTTATATAATAATAAAAATAGATTTGTTAAAAGAATTGTATAATTTTGCCACCCCCCCATGCTGATTTTCTTGAATTAGAAAAAAAATAATTTTTAAAAATTTTTTAAGCTATTTTATTATAAATTGATTAACTTAATTTTTGAAACAAATTTATACTACCCCCCCTCCTGATTTTTTGACCCCCCCATACCTAAATTTTTGATTTTCAAAAAAAAGCAGTTTTTAATATTGCTCAAAGATATACTTTTATTGTATTATTGATAATAATTATCATATGCCATATAATAAAACATTTTACAAAAAAAGGTCAAAACAACAATTTGTAAAATGTTTTATATAGAAGTATAACATAAAACATTTTACAAAAAAATTATCTTGACATATATATGGATTTTTGATAAAATCATAGTAGGTTTAATAGGGAGGTAATTTGTATGCTTAAAGATGAAGTTATTAAGTTTCTCAATGATAATGGGGAAAAATTAATTGTTGGTGGATATGCAAACTACTTAGATTTGAAACGAAAGAAAATGCTTAAATTTGATAACGATACTTTTGTTAATATGGCTATGCAACAATATTTCATTTCTACAATGAAACGTAAATTTGGTAGACAAGTAGAAACACAATTTATGCAAGAATGTTTTAATGATGGTAAGTATGATGTTCAATATGCTACATTGAAATTTAGGTATGAACAATTAAGACAAAAGTATTTTGATAATGATAAAAGTCATGTTATCAACGATGCAAAAGAACTGATTAAAAAAATTGATAATATATCATAATTATCATAGGGAATGATTTTTCATTCCCTATTTTTATATTGCTTTTTTTGTAAAATGTTTTATCTGATAAAATTATAAAATGAATAAAACATTTTACACTTTTTCAATGATACTGATATTTTGTAAAATGTTTTATCTGTAAAATTTATCATTAGAAGCATATTAGAATTATACAAATTCCATTGACAATATGTAGCTAGCGTGCTATCATGTACAATGTAAGGAACAGGAGAGATTGTTCCGAATAAGTTCTCTAACAATTAAATAGGAGGTGTGCTTATGGATAATAAGCATATTCGTCAACAAGTTTTGAAGTTCTTGAGCGACAATGGGCAGAGTGTTATCGTTTGTTGCTATGCAAATTGCTTAGATGTAAAACGACGAGCAAGTTCGATGTTGTTCGATGAACAAACGTTTATCAAATTCGGTATGCAAACTAGCTTTACTGATATTATGCGAAAGCAATTCGGTAAAAACGTTCAGATTGATTTTGATGTGGAGACATTAACTAGTAACGAAAAAGACTTTTTTTGTATGCAATACGATAAATTGTTGAAACGTTATTATACAGGTCATGAGAAATCAATCAGACAAAAAGCGATTGAATGTATGCAAAGTGTTGATAAACGAATGAGACAAATATGATGGGTAAAGCGATAGGAAATTTCCTATCGCTTTACTAAATGATTTTGATATAAAACATTTTACATTTTTTCAATGGAACTAGTTTGTTTGTAAAATGTTTTATTATATCTATTTATATAAAAAAATTGTTGACAATATTATATATATGTGGTAATATATAACCATAGAAACAAAACATGTTTTGAGAGAAATAAAATAAAAAAATTCTTGACAAAGTATCTAAGATGTGATAATATATAAACATAAAGAGGTTCACAGGTTCGATTGGGAGGTAATTGAAATGAGTTATTCAATTATGTATGACCGTGTAGGCATTAAACTTTCAAACGATGAAGTTCTTTTACTTTGGTGCATTGGTTCATCGAATTGTACAGAGTTTAATTATACAACAAGAAGGGAGGTTTATGAACGCTTATGGTTTTCTTTCGATGGTGAAAAACCTGTTAAGACGGTAGCACAATGGCACAAGTATCTTGTCAATACTTGTGATAAGTGGTTCGGTGATGAAGAAGATACACAGATTTTCACAAGTCATACAAGTGATAGCATTAAGGTTATTGACTTTTATAATGGTTTGTGGAATAGCGTTAAACGAGCTAAAGATAGTGTGAAACAGTTTGTGGATAAAGGCAATTTGCTTTATATCATGTATAATGAAAAAGATAACACAGATTGTATGATTGCAAAAGAGATTTGTGTAAGAGGTATTTACAATGAACAGGAATTAAGAGACTACTTGAAATATGTTATGGATAACGGTTATTCATTTCGTATCGGTTTGAAAAATCGTAAGCGTATCAAGAAATAAAAAATAGGCAGGTGAAATATCCTGCCTATTTTGATATATAAAAATAAAACATTTTGCATTTTTGTTTAATGTACTTTTGTAAAATGTTTTATTCAAAAGTTTGTAATTCAAAAATATATAAAAAACATCTTTACAAAAAGCTATATATGTGATATTCTATAACCATAGAGATAAACAGTATTGAAAGGAATGAGTTACAATGTTCAAAGATATGGAATTACAAGATTTTTATCGTGAAGGGGCAGTAATATTTAATGATAATAAAAATACAGATTTTTCTTTTTTGGAAGATATTATTGTTATTAACAATGATAAAGAACCTTGTTTTATTCCAAACTCTGAAAATAAATTAAGTCTGTATGATTTTCTTCATGGATTTTGCAATATTTTTGCATTAAGATTACATAAACAGTTTGGATATAAAATTGTAAATGTGTATTCATACGAAAAAAGCCTTATTCATTCTTTTTGTATAGATGAAGAAGATAATTTTATAGATATCAGAGGTAAAACAAAAGATTATAATGCTTTTTGGGGAGAATTTGAGGATTGGATAGACATTGATTATTGGAAGGAAAATCCTTCTGATAATGAACCAACTGTTTTAGTGAATAAGTTTGATAAAGAGATTTATAAAGATACAAAATATATTATTGATAATTATGTTGAATATTTTCGTTAAGAAAGGAAGTTGAAATATGGGCTTTTTAAAAGAGAAATACAAAAAAGAAATTGACTACTCCAATAATTTAGCAAAACAAATTGATGCTCATACAGATAAGTTTTCTGAAGTATTTGATTCTTTTCCTAAAGAAGCTGTTGTAGAGCTTTATAATATTCAAGCTGAAAAAGACGAAAATATGATGAAAATTTATTCTAAGGCAGAAGCAGAGATTTTTAGACCAGTTATTGACTCTAAAGATAATGAGCATTTTTCTTATGATGATGATTTCTATGTAATGAAAGATGATGGCACTTTCTTTAGTGGAAACGCAGAGACTATTTTGAATAAATTTGTTGATATTGATGATTTAAAAGAATTTGTTATGGAAAGTTGTCGAGAGAATGTTCCTGTTTTATTGATTATTCGTAAATATTCTGAATGGGCAGATGAATTTGATAGACTGATGAATGATTGGGAATATTATTCTCAAATTCCATTAAAAGTTTGCCTTTTTGATAAGATATTAGAAGGTTAATATTTGTTAGAAAGAGTGATTGGCATGAGTGAATTTAAATCTTATATATATTCTTCTTTTTTGGCAGGTTGGAGCATTGGTATAGGGTGTATTTCTCTTGCTGTGTCTCCTAATAAATTAATTGGGGCTGTCCTTTTCTCAGTAGGTCTTTTAGCTGTATGTGTTCATGCTTTTAAATTATTTACAGGTTTTGTATGCAGTTCTACACCTACGTTAAAAAGTTTGAAGGATAATGCAACGGTTTTATTCGGTAATTTTATTGGAATTGGTCTTTGTGCTTTAGTTTTCCTTGGTTGTGGAATTGAAAGCAATGTTTCGACTATATTACAAAATAAATTGTCCGAAACTTTATTGATGGTATTTTGCAAAGCTATCTTTTGTAATATTCTTATTTTCTTAGCTGTCAATGAGTGGAAAACTCAAAAGAATTCTTTGCTTGTAATTTTCTGCGTTACGGTCTTTGTATTTTGTGGGTTTGAACACTGTGTAGCAAACTTTTTCTTTATGTCAGCGTGTGGAACTTTTAATATTCCTTTCTTAGCAACTAATGTATTAGGAAATGCTTTAGGTGGAATTCTTTTTTTCCAGTTTAAAAAGGCAGGGGCTTCTTTATGATTAAGACTGCCGTGGAGGTAGCAAGAAACGTTAGTCACTTAGGAATCCAACGACTTCAGTCGTTGGAGGATGTCAAATTTCGATTGTAGCATAGTTAAATTATGTAACGTATATAACTATATCTGTTTGTTGATTAAAACGTGATACAAACGATTTTAGAAGGTTTAATTGTTCTTTTTATAAAGCATATTTACTTTTCTAGGGTTATCAAAAACTTGTTTGATTGTTTTATTTATAAGTGACTGATTGAATATATTTTTATCTAATAAATTATTGTTGACAATATGCAAATAACTTTGTATGAATGTGTTAGTTATAATGTCTCTTAATTTTTTGTCAATAATATTTTCGTTGCCATTATCGTAAACCGTCATAAAATAAAATATGTCTATGTGATTTGTAAACAAATCAAAATAAAATTCATCTATGTAATCATACATATTATTTATACATGTTTTGATAAATAGATTTTTACCCATAATCCCTTTATGATTAATATCATTTATTTGTTGTTCTGCCAATAGAGTAAATGATTTAGGCTGTAATTTTTCATACGGATTATCCATTATTGTATTCCACCCTTCTATAAATATAATAAATAGTGGTAGATACCGATATAATAATAATGTAAAATGTTTTATATAGGAGATAATATTATGAAACGTTTAGCTAATATCAAATTTGAAGAAGAACAAGAAGGAAATAAAACGAATATTAATATGTATAACGGGGCTACTTATTTAGGTACAGTAGATTTATACAAATATTCATCTGATAATCTTACATGGGTAGGTAATTTAGAAATTGAACCACAATTTAGAGGTCAAGGATTAGGCAGGACATTATTTGATTATTGCTTGAAAAAAGGAGCAAATGCTTTGTGTGTAGCACCTGACAATACAGTAGCAGTTAATTTATATAAATCTAGTGGATTTGAATGTGTTGGAAATAATGAAGGGTTGGATATTTATATTCTTTCATCTGCTAAACCGTCACAAAGTTTTTGGGATAATTTGTCTAAAACAAAATAAGCAAGAAGGAAGAAATAGTTCTTCCTTCTTTTGATAAACAATATTTGGTATAAAACATTTTACAATTTTGTGTATATTGATTTTTGTAAAATGTTTTATACGAATAAAATCTTTTCAAAAAAAATATACAAAAACTATTGACAAATATATTGATATGTGTTACTATATAAGTGTCGAAAGGCAATAGATACAGTAACCAAGAAAAAATAAAAAAGTTCTTGACAAAGTATCTAAGATGTGGTAATATATAACCATAGAGATAAGGTTCACGTATGAAAGGAAGTAATTACAATGTTCAACAATTACGAGGTCGCAAACAAAATTTCCAATGGGTATCTGATTACTGTTTTTGGAGAGCTTAATCAGATTGGAAAGCAGAAGCCGTATTTTTCCGTGACGCATGAAACATGGAAAGCCACGAGAAAAGGTAAACGTGATAAGCGTTATGCTAATCCTGTTTCCTTTGGTGCTTGCCTTCATGATACGGAACGCAAGTTCCCTGCTATTGCAGATTTATTTGAATTTCATCTTCGTGACGTGGACGGTTGCCCAATGTATGAGGTGGAAAATGGTGCATACTTCATTAAAAATAATGACGTAAAAGCACTTGCAAATCACCTGCTTGTGTCTGTTGATGAAGCAGAAAAGTTGATTGCACTTTGCAAGGGCGCAGATGATGAAGGGATTAAGGGGACGCTTGCAATCTATATCTATGAAAATAATCTGCATGAAATTTGGAAACACAAAGCAGATAATCTGATTGAGAAATACAATCTGAAAGTACACGAAAGTACACTATGAGCGTTGATAAAGTACAAGGAAGGGGAAACCTTTCCTTTTTAATTTTATGATATTTGTAAAATGTTTTATGATTTGGAATTTGATTTGGTATAAAACATTTTACAAATTTTGATTGACAAATATTTCTATAAATGATATGATTGTATATGGTGGTGATACAATATGTTTGATTGGAATATAGCATATAACTATGTTATGAAGATAAAATATCAGTATATGAACAAAAAGCAAATAGATAAACTAGATACATATAGTGTAGAAGATATGTGTATCTATTTAAATACAGATAAATATAATAACTTTTTGAAATGCGTAAATATCATTGTGTATGGAACATATAATTTATTCAAATATTCACTTATTAAAGGTGGAGACAATGATATATATCGTAATGAAAATTCTATTTATCGTGAAATGCGTGGTCTTACAATAGATGTAGAAAAAGATACAATTGTATTATGTCCATTTAGAAAATTTTTCAATATAGGCGAGATTGAAGAAACATATATTGATAAAATTCAATCATATTTGAAAAATGCAAAAGATGTAGAAATAACAAATAAACTAGATGGTTCACTTTTGTCTGTTAGATATTATGATAATCATTTTGTGTTAGGTGGTACAGGGTCATTAGATAAAGAACAAAATTTTAGATTGGCAGAAGCAGAAACTATGCTATCATATAATCACAAACAAATGATTATGAATAATCCTGATAAAACATTCATTTTTGAATATATTTCATTGAATGATAGGCATGTAGTTATCTATGATAAATCACAACAGGGTATTTATCTGATTGGTGTACGTAATGTCACAAATGGAATAGAATATGGATATAAGTATATTAAAAAAGAATTTTCTGATAAGTATCATATTCCTATGACACAAATAGATACAAAATCATTCAATGAAGTTATGTGTAATCGTGATACTTACAAAGGTTCGGATAAAGAGGGTTGGGTTATCACAATTGATAATCATAGATATAAACTAAAGTGTACTGATTATTTGGAATTAAGTCATATACTATCAGATGAAACATCTAGTAAAACAATTATTAAAGCTATAGCAGATGATTATTATGATGATTTGTTGGCTAAAGTTCCTACTGTATATCATACTGTTTTGAATGAAAAAGCAGAAAAAATATATACATATATGCGTATAAAACGTGATATGATATATAGATATTATGATATAGTGAAGAATATAAATAATAAATCTGATTATGGGAAGTCAGTACAAAAATTAGTACCAAAAGAATATCAAGGATATATGTTTAATTTGAAAAATCATATGCCTATTAGTTTGATAAAAACAAAAGCAGGTAGATATATAACTATGAACGAAATAGAAACATATTTACAAAAAACAAAAGATTTAACGTGATAGAGGATATATATCCTCTATTTTTTATTGTAAAATGTTTTATGATAGCAATTTTTATTGACATATAGAAAATTATTTGATATACTGTACATAGTTGATAAATATTTTTGTTGTGGTAGTTGCAAATGGTGATTTTTGATTTACTTGAAAAGTTAGTTGCTATGGATAAAAACAATGATTATCTTGTAACGAAATTTGCAGGATGACATTATGTACTTAGGCGTATAAATCTTGAAACAGACAAAATTTGTAATAATTTTGTGGATATGGAAAACATGTTACGTATTATATATTACAAGTAATTATTTTGCAACTTTTTGTACAAATATATCATAAAATGTTTAATTTGACATATATTTAATACAGGATGGAGGTGAAATAATATTGAAACTAAAAAAAACAGGATTCTCTCAAACGTTTTGAAAAAATCCTGTCATCAGGAAATTGAACCAAATAAATTCATTCCAATTTACAAAACCCACGAAGAATTCAAAACAACATACATAGAATTAATTAAACAAAATACCGTATCTTGAAAAAAGATTAAGGTGAGTACATTAACGATACTTTGAATTTAGAATTCTAAACAAAATTATACATATTTATTCTTATTTATATGTAATTTTGACGTTATGCTTGAAGGAATTTATAATGAAGTGCAGTCTTGTAGTGAACATAAAAACGCATATTAAAAAAGCAGGTGAAATTCCTGCTTTTATTTCAAAAACAAAATATACAAAAGCTCTTGACAAATATTGTATCATGTGTTATTATATAATCATAGAAACAAGAATTTAAGTGTTAATGGAGGTAGTTACAAATGGAGATTTTCGATTTGCTTGAAAAAATCAATGCTATGGATAAAAACAATGATTATCTTGTAACGAAAATTGCAGGAGATTATGTGGTTGTTCGCATTAATCTTCCAACAGATGAACGTTATGATATTGCTTTTGCCAATACAGAACGTAGGTTACGCATTACACTTGAAGGAATTTATGATGAGGTAAAATATCATAGTGAACGTGATTAAATAAAAGCAGGTGAAATTCCTGCTTTTATTTCAAAAACAAAAAAATACAAAAAGTCTTGACAAATAAAAATCTATGATATATAATAAAACAAAGAGACAAAATAAAGATTACCTACGCTGGTTAATGTTTTTAAGAAAGATTAAATCACAATAAGGAGACTTTTATGATGAATTTGCAAATTGGCGATTCTGTAGTCATTAAACCAATTAATGATTTGCCTAAAGAAGAAGAACTAAAACGAAAATATTTAGCAGACCAGATTGTTACTGTGAAAAGTATCATTAATCTTGGTAATGAACCAATAATTATGGTTTATACAGGTAAAGATGATACAACAATGGTAATTGATAAGTCATGGATTTTAACAAAAATATCTATGACTGAAGATGGAGTTTCGCTAGAGGATATTTAAGAAAAGGAGTTTTTGAAATGAGAACATTTGACGTAGATAGTTTTGTTGGTCATAAATTTGGTAAACTGACTATTGTTCGATATGTAGAGAACAAGGAAATTGGAAATCATGGTAAAACACTTGCTATGTATGAATGCGAGTGCGAGTGTGGAAATCATATTATTGTACCCTTGCAGTATCTAAAAAGTGGTAACGTAACCATGTGTAAAGACTGTAAAGAAAAGGCATATGAGAGCAAATGGATTGGACGTAGATTCGGTACGTTAACTGTCATTTCGATTGTACAAAAAGCATACTATGATGATAGTGGTAAGTTCCATAATGCAAAAATGCGTTGCAAGTGTGATTGTGGTAATATTATTGACGTATATACAGGTAATTTGAAAAATAAAAAGACTTGTGGTGTTCATTGTGGTATGAGAGCAGATAAATCACATAAATTGGATATTGTTGAACTGTAATAAAAGCAGGGTGAGGTATCCCTGCTTTTTCTATAGACTTTTTGTAAAATGTTTTATGACAAAAATTTTTCTGCCAAAAATATAAAAAACATCTTGACAAACATAGTGCTATATGCTATACTGTTTACAGAGATAAGGAAATGGAAACAAATTATATGAATTGATGGAGGTAATCAAAAATGGATAACTACTTAATGAAAGCATTTGATATTGTTGACAAACTGAACACCAATAATAGCTATAGCTATTATTTAACAAAAAATGGGGAGGAATTTCTTATTGAAAGAAGAAACAAATTTACAGGAAATATGTATAGAATTGGTAAAACAAATTCAACTTTTCTTCTTGTAAAGTTGTTAAGAACTTTTGATACCGAAAAAAAATAAAAAAAAGATATAAATAAATCAAATTGGGGAGAAATGAAAATCATTTCTCCCTATTTTGTATATGTATATAAATTGTAAAATGTTTTATGACAAAAATTTTTCTGCCAAAAAATATAAAAAACTTCTTGACAAAGTACTTGTAGTTTGATATACTATAACCATAGACAGGGGGGGGAATAAAAAAAATCAAGAAATGAATAAAAAAGTTATTGACAAAACGTTCCATATCAGATATAATAAAGACAGTAAGAGATAAGGTTCATTTTTAAGAAAAGAAAGGAAAAGTGATTATCATGGGTTGGACTTCACTTCACAAGGATTATGGTATGAGCATTGATGATTTTTTTGAAAAAGAAATGGAGAGTGACGATTTTAAGTTTATTGGTAAAGGCGCACTCGTAAATATGAGTGAGTATTATCGGGCGGTATACATTCCGTCTAAGAAACAGTATTTTGCAATGGTTTGCAAGGTGCATTTTAGCAGGGATAAAGAATATAATTTCTCTTATAAGGATATGGACGAATCAGTAAATCCATATTATTATAACTGCCCTGCAAGAATTATGAAAATCGTAGAACAGAGTGAGCCTTGCAATGATTGGTCAAAAAAGTGGAGGGAAACCGTTCATAAGGTTCTTTCTCGTAAAGAAATGGTCAAATCCCTTGCTATGGGAACAGTTATCAAATTCAAAAAACCATTTTGCTTTGGGAATGGTTGTGAAGAAGATACATTCCGTATTGTTAATAACAATCCGTTCGGAAAACGCAAGACAAAGGGTTTACGTTCTGTCAATCACGGTTTTTGTGCCAACATTCCGAATTGGAAAGGGATGGATTTTGAAGTCATGGAACGTGTATAACAAAATAGAACAGGAAGGTGAAATACCCTTCCTGCTTTTTTATTTGCTACACGTAATCATAGATAGCGTTTTCTTTTGCAGTTTTTCAGTCAATACATATAACTATACCTGTTTTGCTATTAAGGCACGTTACAGGTGAAGTGTAAGCCTATACGAGCTGGTTATAGCATAATACTTATGCCGTTTATAAAGTAAAACGGAATATAGATTGTTTATTGATAAAACATTTTACAATCTTGCTTGCTACGAAATATATATAAAAAAGTGCTTGACAAATTGCACATAGTTTGCTATACTATAACCATAGAGATAAACAGACGCTATTGAAGAAAGGTTCGTGAGCACAATGAAAATGACGAAAGAACTTTTTGAAGAACAGGTAAGTGTAGCGAACGAGGTTTATGTTTCATTCTATCACCTTTATCCCGATACGTATAAGGATGAATTAGAGCACTTGAAAGAAGAATTGAAAAATCCAAATAAATCTACTGTCAAGGATGGTGTATTATATTGGATTCTTCCAAACGAAATGCGTATTGCTCCAATGGATGTAGCAGGTTTCTACTATACTAAAATGCACGGAAATATTGATTTAGTCAAACATAGCAGGGCATTGAAAAAGGCTAATGAGGAATTTATTAAATCCTATCGTGAACAAATGGCAAATCACAAACCGAGTGAAGAAGAACTAGCAGAAATGCGTTCTGCCTTTGGTGGTGGTACAGAAGTCATTAATGTTTTCACAGGTCAAGTGACAAAACTGTAACGAGTAGGAGAGGGAAAATATATTCCCTCTTTTTATATCAAATCATTTTTGTTATAATGGTATTGGGGGATAACTATGAAAAGATATACCATCGAGTACTATGTAAAGAAAAATACGAAACATACAAAATGGAAAACATATACAGAACAAGAAAAAGACATTTTTAGAAAACGCATAATAAAATATCTTATGTATACATCAATGACATATCCCTTCCTTATTTATAAGAAAGATGATATATCTTATTACATTGACATTGATATATTATTCGGGATAAATATTTGTAGATATAACATTGTTTCTGAACACAGAACAGATAATAGAATAAGAAAATATAATGGGACGTATGATTATATGAATAAAAAAATACGTTTTGAAAAAGAAAATGACGCAAAAGATTGCATTGATGGATATAAAAAACTATTCTATCATAAAGTAATTTTACCTATTACACTATATAGCGGATTATAAAAAAGAGACTAGCTATCTAGTCTCTTTTATTTATATGTTTTATTTGTGTATATTTATAAAATCTGCTACTGCTTTATTAACCAAATTTTCTAAAATGGTTTCATTGAATTTATAATTTGAATAAATGCTCGTAACAAATACTGTATTGATATTAACAAATTCACGTATGTTATAAAAATGTTTTGATACATCTTTCAACGGTTTTATAACATAGAAAACTTTTTTATCTTTCATATTATAAAACACATCCATATAATCTTCACGCCAAATTTCTTTAGAGGCTTCTAATACCTCCTTTATTCCATTTATCATTTTCAAATCACCCTTGTTTGAATAGTTTTTTATATAAATGAAATAAAAGCGTATAATTCAAAAATCCTGTTTTTCCTGCGCATATTAAAAACTACTTCTTTTTTCATAGTGTAAAATGTTTTATGTAAAAAATTAGATAAGACATTTTACATTGTGAAAAAGGCATAAAAAAAATATGCCTATCTTGCATACACTTTCCATTCATGGATAATGTGTTTTCACATTATCCGTTTACGTTTTATTTAATTATAATTCGCGTAAATACTTTTTAATTTCATTAAATGCTGGTCGTTCATCTACTCCACTAATGTTAATTACCAATATTTGATTCGGTAAAATACATAAGTCTAAAACACTTAATATACTTTTTGCATTGGCAGAATTGTTATCATTATAAACCTTAATACTTGCATGATATTTCTGTGCTATCTTTGCTAAACCTCCGCACTCTCTCAAACTCAAACGCTTGTGAGATTGCTCTATTAAATTAACCATGATTACATCACCTCATTGTTATAATAAAACACATAGAATAAAAATATTCTACGTTGATAGTATAACAAAAAAGAGACTTTTTTGCAAGTCTCTTTTATAAATCATAACAGTTTTATTATATGTACTATTCTTTTTTATTATATCTAATTATTCAATAGCGATATACTTATCTTCCTGTTTTTCGTCCTTATTAACAGTAATGGTTAAAATACCATCTTTCAAATTAGCTTTAATATCCTGCTTGTTCATGTTAGGAAGTCTAAAGCTACGTGACACCTTGCTATAACTTCTTTCGTGACAAAGATACTTCTTATCATCCTTTGTATCTTCCTTGTGTTCAACTGCAATTGTCAGAACGTCATCCTTAGTTGATACTTTAATATCATTCTTGTCAAAACCTGCAACCTCCGCAGTAACAATATATGACTTTTCTGTATCTTCTACGTCACATTTCATATCTTGATGTACTTGTGGAAACTTAAATCCATCAAAAAATCCATCATTAAAAATACTATCCATTTCTTTGTTTTCAAAAGGAATTAAACCAAACATTATTATTACCTCTTTATATTAAATACTCTTTTTCCTTTTTCCATTGATTAAATAGTCAAAAAGTCAAACTTTATAACAGGTACTAAAAATTTTTTTGTAAAATGTTTTATGGTAAAAAGTCAATCAACTTAAAAGCACAAAATCAAGAAAAATTTTTATATAAAAAGTATTGACAATGATTGTGTGATATGGTATTATATAGACAGTTAAGAGATACAGTTCACTAGAGAAAATGGAGGAACACAAAATGATGAATTACGAAAAAGAAAAATATGATATGGGTGTCAAACTTGCACGTAACATGTCGGATGCTCTTAATACGAGCGGTATGAGCGGGCAGAAACCATTAACGGATGGATTTATTTCCACCTTACAGAAAGACCATCGTTCTTTGCAGTATGATGAGATTATTTTAATGGTAAAAGCCATTGGCGCGTTTTCTGATTGCGGAACGGATGCAAGGAATGAAAACGCTGTGAAACTTGCTCGTTTCATTAAAAAAGCAGTTGAAGAAAAATACGATTGCCCGATTGAATATCTGAACTAATCGGGCGGGCGGTCAAAAGACCGTCCTTTTTCTTTTATATAGAATAAAACATTTTACATATAAAACTTTAAGCATGTTGACAAACTTGTTTGTTTGTGATAGTATATATGTAAAGAAAAACAGATACTTCAAGAACAAAAGAACTTCAAAAAACCATTGACTTTTATGACAATGTGTGATAAGATATATATGTAATCAAGAACAGAGGTTTTAGAAAAGAAAAAAGTTCTTGACAAAAAAAAATTAATATGGTATAATAAATATACAAAGAAAAACTTTGAAATTGTATAACGCAAAAACAAGTGAGTAGGCTTGAACCACCTATTAAGTATGCAAACAGGTTTCTTTACCGATTGTACGCTCACCTCCAATTTGCGACAAAAGGCAAACTAAGTAATGTAGTAATACGTGAACGGTTACTGTTGCATAAATCACAGGCGTTATCTTACTTATATTTGTTTATCTCTCGCATTTACCGCCACCATTTATGGTAGGCGGTTTTTGCGTCCTATTAATTATTTTATAATAAAAAAGTTATTGATAAAATAAGTAATATCTGTTATACTATATATAGTTAAACGAGATAAGTTTTAGGAGGTAATTAAAATAAAGGTTTGGGTTGTAACGTTTTTCAGTTCTGATGAGTAATGTAATTAAAAGCAAGGGAACAAAATCCCTTGCTTTTTTGTTAGTTATCCTTTATAATTAAGTAAGGTGATAATTATGCGAAGAAGTTTTAGACCTACATTTATATATACAGATGATTTGTATAATACGAATAAACATATTATTGTAGGTATGGATTTGTCTTGCGGTCATTGTGCAGAGCATGAAAGAGGTATACAATGTTTACAAAATTTATATCATTTAACGCCATTTATGTTTCATAATAAGCCTTATGTTTTACAATCATATGAAAAAACAAATTTTTATAATAAAAAAAATAGGTTGTTATATAAACCTATTTTTGGATTTGATAGTAGACAAATTCATTATGTTAGTAATCAAATGCAAATATGGAAACGAAAACAATATAATATGACATTTTACTATATGATTGGTGCAGATGAATATATATATAATTATTATGATACTAATATAAATAAGTTTCCTAGAGAATTATTTTTATCGCAAAGTTTATATAAAAAACGTTATCCTGAATTGGCTACTGCATGGAGTAATTGCGACTTTGGGATTATGGGAACAAAAGAATATTTGCAAAGTATAGTTGATATATATACATCGTTCAAACAAAAAGATATTGTTATATGTTATGGATATACAAATAATAAAGTAAAATATGATGGATTAGTTTTTTTTATACGTTCAATGTTATCTAAATCAATGGAACAAAAACAAAAAGAATTAGATGAAATAAATTATGAATTGCATATAAAAACAGAGGATTTGAATATACGAGAAATTTTAGACAATATAGGTATTAAATATAGTAATAATATAAATGCTATATACGCAGATGATGAACATACAAAAATACTATGGTCAATACAGATAAACAATTATTCTTTGTTGTATTCGTATGAACAATTAAAAGAAATGGAGTATATACATGGAAGCTATAACAATAAACAATAGTGCTTTAGAAGATAATATTATATCTGAAAAACATATATCTAAAGTAAAGCGTATACAAAAAGAATATTATTTTTCAGAAGTATATATAAATCGTTATCAGATAGTTATCAATATTCGTGGTACGAAATATTTTGTATGGTTTACTGAACAATTTAGACAATATCCTCATACATTTTTGCAATCCATGGATAGTTTTTATACAATTCGTATATTTAGAAGAAAACAAAATAGAGAACGTAAAGACAGAGATTGGTTTTGGTATAAAAAATATGGTAATCGTAATTTTGATATAAATAGTTTTTGTCAAGATATATTTCCTAGATTTACAAGTTCTAGGATAAATTTTTCACCCATAGATTTATTTGAAATATTCTATTTGTATATTCCAAATTGGTATAAAAATAGTTTTATTACTTGTCATAACAAAGCAAGAAGATTGTTTTTTGGATTGTAAAATGTTTTGTGAAACGTTTCTGTATCATGGTTTATAAAAAATTTTTTGATTTACTATTGACTTCTTGTTCTACCTATGCTATACTATATACAGAGTTAAGGTTCAGAGACCAATAGACAGGAGGATATAATGATGAACATCAGGAATGGAGATTATGTCACGTTGAAATCCATCGAGGAGGTAAAACCTCTCTATAAGTTTTGGGATGTGGCGAATGATGGAAATGTAACTACGGATACAGATTATTTCTCAACTAATATGTTAGACGCAATGGGGACTTCTAATAAGTATAAAGTATTAGAAGCAAATCAAGATGGTGTTTGGGTTGACATAAAAGGAAAAATGTGGGGCTTTGACGAAATGTGTATTAAAGACGTATATAGATTAACAAAAGTAAATAAATAAGGAGGTATTACAATGAAAGTTAATGTAGGTGATTATGTAACACTTAAATCAATCAATAAAGTAGTGAGAGCTAAAGAAAATAGCTTTTTACTGACACTTACTCTTTTAGTAGATACTGAATTTTGGTTTGACAATAAATGCATTAAAGATGTGTATAAGGTAACAAAAATAAGCTAATTGCAGACAGGAGGTCTAAAGATGAACAAGAAAATTATCAATAAACGTCATAGTTTGTGGTATAATAAGCGCCGTCCCTATAACCTTTTTGTTGACCTCTCAAATTACATTAAAGTTGCCCTTCGTTCTTACATCTTATGGATTGAAAAATATATTAAGGAAGATGAGTTACAAGAAGTATTGAAGAACTTTAATAAAGCTATGGGAAGTCAAGATAAAAATAAACAAGACTTGCTTGATGTTCTAAAAAAGATATACTTTTCTTTTGAAGAAGCATCTCTTAATTTTCCTAATTCCCCTTGGTACATTTGGTGGAAGAACGAGAATTATAATGATTGCTTAATTCCATATAATGCAAAAGAAGCCGAAAAGAACTATAGGTATGATATTAATAGTGGGATTAGACTATATGCTAATCTTATAGAATTTATTTCTAGTACATGGGTGAGCTATAGTTATGTTATAACTGATAAAGCACGTATTTGTCAACTAGAAAGAATTGACAAAAATCTAAATAGAGTATATGCTTTTGATGATGACCAAGCATGGTATATTTATGAAGGTCTCATTGCTTTTAAGAACGCAAAAAGATATGGCGTTCCTTGCAATCTGTGGGAGAAATATCTTGATGATATGATTTTCACGTTTCACGAGATTACTCATTGCCATGAATTTTCTGATAAATATGATGCTAAAGAGTACGAAAAGAAATACAATCGTGGAAAAGAGCTTTTCGGAAAGTATTTTCTTGATTTGTGGGATTGAGAGAAAATACTATGGCACTTTACAATAAATATTTGGACAGGTTGCCGTTCTGGTCGGGTGTCTTAATATAAATCCTGTATGGTGTAAAATCCATACAGGATTTTTTTGTATCTATCTAAATTGTAAAATGTTTTATTCATCATATAGGTTTGAAAAAATTTTTTATTTTTTATAAAAAAAGTATTGACAAATAGATTGTAGTATGATAATATATAACCATCGAAAGGAAAACAACAGGTTCTACAAATTGGAGGTAATTAAAATGAGGGTTGAAGAAATGAATGACGAACAGATTGCTATTTATCGTCAAGCTATCCGTGATAAACGTTGGGAGCTTTTTGTTGAGCGTACACGCAAAAAGCACGAGCGTGACCAATTCGTTAAGGATACAGTAGCAGGCTTGTTTGTCGGTCTTGCATGTATAATTGATTGGGATTATACTATTGACAACATTTGCAAGGCTATGGGTTGGTAAAAAAGTTCAAAAAAAGTGTTGACAAATCAACACGAATATGATATACTGTAAATACAGTAAAGGAAAGGAAGTAAGTGATACCAATGTTTTAAGAATAACGCACACGTTTTTTAACATTTATCTATTTTATGATGTACAATAAGCACATAAGATAAAGTTAAAGAAACAAGAAAGGGATTGATATATTATGCCAAATCATATTTGTAACATTGTGAAAGTCAAAGGTGATTCAGAAGAAGTAAAGAACTTTATGGAAAGTGTTGCCAAAGAAAAAGCACAATACAAGAATGAGGCAACAGGTTATGGAACTATTGATTTTAATAAGGTTATTCCAGAACCAGAATATAAAAATAATACTGATTGGTATGATTGGCGTATTCAAAACTGGGGAACTAAGTGGAATGCTTATGAACATGTAAAAACAGGGAATGAGAACGAACTCTATTTTTTGACAGCTTGGAGTGCTCCAAAGGAAATATACGAAGCTCTTACTAAAAAGTTTCCGAATCTTACTATTGAAGTAGATTATGCTGATGAAAATATGGGTTATAATTGTGGCAAAATGGTTTTTGAAAACGGTGAGATGGTAGATGAACTAAAGACTCAGTATAGTCGATATTCTGTAAAATTGGCTAAACAAATTTGGGAAAAGTATAATAAACTTTCATAAGGATATGCTATCTATTCGTCGTTCATCACGGACAGGTTAATATAAATTATAATAAATTTGTTTGATATAAAATGCCGATAAACTTCTAGTGTGTTAGCGTGAATAACAATTTTGAAAGGAATGAGTAAGATGTAGTAAATAGAAATTATATATTAAGTTTAGATTTATTATAAAATTATAAAAAGAGAACCGTGCAGGATATTCCCTATCCGCACGGTTTTTATAATGCCTTTATCAAATAAAACATTTTACAAATAAAAATGGGTAGGGCAAATTGTAAAATGTTTTATTTGATAAAAAATATCTTGGCAAACATGTAATTATATGGTATGATATAGGTGATGAAAGGAAGGTGTGTATAAAATGGAAATTATGATTGGATTTATTGTTGGTCTTGTTATTAGTGCAAAAATTTTTATTGAGATTTATAAAAAAGATGTTGACAAAATACATAATGTATGGTAATATATAACCATAGAGAAAAGTTAAAGGTAATCAATAGGAGGTATTTGAAATGAAAGGTACTTATATTGCTATGTATCGTCGCGTTAATGGTGGCACGGAAAGAAGGGTTGATTGCAAGTTCGCCATTGAGAAAGATGGTAAATATATCGTCGATAGTGTATTCCTTGATTATCCATTACTAATTACAGAAATTCCAAAAAATCTGTTAGGTCATTGGATTTTTGATGAAGATAATTCTTCGTGGACAGACGATGTTGAAGGTGTTTATCCGCAGGAAAACAATATGATTGAATATTGTTTGGCAGAAGTCATTTAACAATAATGCTAGTGATTATAAAAATAATCACTAGCATTATTTATAATATTGATACAAAAAATATGGTAGGTGATATTAAAATGGAAACAACGAAAGATGAATTGAAGAATATAACTAATCAGCTAGATAAGGCATGGGAACAATTAAGTTATATTCGTGGTCAATATGAAGTGTATGAGCGTAACAATGATATAGAAAAAATGACTAGCCTAAAGGATAAGGCTAGGTGGTATGACGGCGTTTATTACGGTCTGTTGCTTGCTCTAGCGCATTATCAGATGTATGGCATATATAACCATTACTTGAATATTTACAACACAAATAAAACGTTTACTAATTTGTATATACAGGGTATGATAAGTGCAAAGAAAAATTCATAATTGTTCATAAAACATTTTACAAATTGTGATTAGTATAATAATATTTGTAAAATGTTTTATTTTTATACTTTTTATAAAAAGTTCTTGACAAAATAAATAATCTATGGTAATATATAACCATAGAGAGGAACAACAGGTTTATTACAGGAGGTAATTGAAAATGGGTAATTCGATTATTGTTTATGGAAAAGGTCGTTTTTTTATGACTGATTATGACAATGGTTACAATAGTGCAGAAACTGAAATTCCTGTAAAAGACGTGATGGAATTTTATCCTGAAGCGTGGGAAAAATTGCAGGACATTGTTGCAAATGATAAACAGGAACTATTCAACATTTTCAAAGAGCAGACAGGCGCAAAATCTGTTGATTTTGAAATGGATAATAATGGCGTTACGAAAATGACTTATATTTTCAATAGTGACGTAGACGAAAATAAAGCAAAACAAATTATGGAATACACAATTGGACAGTATTCTGATGGTTGGGGCGAGGGTTTGGAACAAGAAGAACTGTATACGGAAACTGAAACGTATACAGAAACGGAAGAAGATGAAGAAGGCGAGGAATACGAGGAAGAATATGAGACAGAATACATTCTCACATTCCATCTTTGGAAACGTGATACTAAATATTCATATATTATCAAGTAATTAAAAAGAGGGTTTTTCCCTCTTTTTAATTTTTAAACAAAATTTTTTGTAAAATGTTTTATCGTTGATTTTTTTGTATATAATATAAAACATTTTACAAATACAAAATTTCATTGACAAGATTTTTTGTATATGGTATAATGCAAATAAGGTGATAAGATGGAGGTAAATTAAAATGGAAAGACAAATTATTAATGTAAATGATGTGGTTAAAATTTACCTTGACAATACAGAACAATATGGGCGGAATACAAATGTATCTATGTTCCCTATTTTCAAAAACTATAGCATGGTTTTTGATAGAGATAGTTTGAACGGAACAAATTTTGGAATATGGATGAAAGAAGTACATATTAATATGATACAGATTGACATGGATTATTATCCTGTTAATGATAATGTAATTGCAGATACGCAAAAAAGTGTAGATAAATTTATTTCATTTTCTGAAATCAAAATTAATGATATTTGTAAATTTGATAATACCGTTGATACAATGCCGTTTCTTGCAGATGACATGTTAAATCAATTGGTAAGTATGTGTAAGACACAAAGAATATTTGTTCATGGTGATATTTATAAAGCAAAATATTTAGTCAAAACGAATTTCAATTTTTATACAGATAAACATAAATGGAATAGTTTTGGTGGTATTCAATTCTTTGTAAATAACAATGGTAAACGCATGGAAGGGTATTATAACTTTACTGACCCTGATATTGCAAAAGTTTGTAGAAAAGAAAATTTACGTAAAGATTGTGAAACTATTGGAGCATTATATGATTTTTTAAATCATTTAACTTATTTCATTGTTTCTATTTTAAATTGCAAAAATGTATCAGTGGATATTACAAAAAAAGGTCATAAATTCAATAAGAAAAAAGGCTCAAAAGTAACACATAATATTGTTCATATTAAACCAATGCAAGCGAGAAAAAATTATATTGGTGAAATAAATCATACAGGGGATAAAAGAGCTTATCATATTCGTAGAGGTCATTTTGCAGACTATACAAAAGGCAAGGGTTTGTTTGGAAAATTGAAAGGCGTTTTTTGGTTTGATGATATTATTGTAGGTAATGTCAAAAATGGACAGGTGAATAAATCGTATATAGTAGATATGAAAGAATAATTATGTTAGGATTTTTTATATTTCCTATTGTTGTTTTAGTAATATCTATTTTTACTACTAAATTTTCTTTTTGTGTAAGACATTTTACAAAAAAAAATATACTATATGGTATGTAGGAATAAAAAGAAAAATTGTAAAATGTTCTATTGATAAACTAGGAGGATATAATTATGACTTTATATGTAATTACAAAATGTGATAATGGTGATGCAACAAATATTTATTATCGTGACGAATATACTGCGCGAAAAGTATTTGAAAGTTTTATCAAAAAATACATGAAAGATTATGGAGCAGATTTTGAAGAAAAATCCGTAGATGAATGTATTAAACAGAATGATTATATGGATATGGCTTGGGATAAATGGTTGCATTTTGATGTAGTAGAAACACAAGATTAATTATAAAAGATACTTGACACATACGTTCGGTTGATGTATGCTATATATAGTGAGAAGAACGGAAACGTTAAGAGATACGTTCTTAGGCGGACGCATAGTGTGCCAAGTAAGACAAGTTAGCTCACGTCTTACTGTCGGCGTACAGGTTTTAAGGAACGCTTCTTTATTAAGGTGGTAATAATATGGATATGTATCATATAGCAAAAATAGAATTCAATGAAGGCGAGGTATTAAAAACTCATGTACCACCTTGTCTGATTAATGAAGAAGGAGATATACCACGTACATGCGTATCGGATAATCCAATAAAATGCATGTTAGCTATACATCCAATTATTGGTAATTGTAAAGTATATAATAAAACATATACCGCTCTTTATAGTTGGCTATATGATACATATCATTATGAAAAGAATATAACTATAGAGAAGAAGATGAAAGATGCATTTAATGTCTTTGAAACAAAGTTTCCAGAAAGTACTGTAAGGTTGATGTATGATGCTAGCTCTGTTAATCATATAATCTTTAGGTACAAAAGCATATCTATTTCTGAAATCAAATTTATCATTAGATTGTTTAATCCGTATTGTTGGAGCATTGAATTTATCAGAGAAGATGATGAAGAAATATATTTCAGATTTTATTTAATAAAGAATGTACAGTTATTGAAGGTAATGGAAAAGAGCTATCTCCCCCCAAACGCATCTGATTTTAGAAAGTTTGGGGAAAGATGGGTACTTAATGATACTAAGAATTATAAAATTCTTGGTAGAATTGATATGGTATCTTTGTTTAGGAATCATATATTTCGGTTTACTGATAAGAAGTATACCGTTATACATGATTTTCCAGAGAGAAAACTTTGCGTAAATAGCAAAATTAAGTTTGAAATTTGATGGAACAATATATGATGATAACTATAAAATGTTGTTCATCTATAAAATGGAGGTATAAATCATGGATATTATGGAAGCGCTTAAAAACATTAAAAACGCACAGGTCGCGGAGGATATTTACACTATTTATGTGGGAGCTATGAACGCTCGCTCAAAGAGCGAGTACGAAAGCCTTATGAAAGATGTGGAGGAAATGATTAAGGAAAACAGTTGACGTAAACAGGGAGGATTTTCCTCCCTGTTTTTTTTGTTTTAATATAAAACATTTTACACAATTTTATACAAGCGAATAATTGTAAAATGTTTTATAAGGTGTTTAACCGATTTATCATAAATACATAATTGTATATAAATTGAAATTTTTATCGATTAGGTGTACAATACAAGAGAAGTAAAACAAAAGAAACTTCACAAGAGAGCAATTGGGTTTTATAGGAGGTAATCATAATGATTAACATGAAGAACAAAATGCACTTTCCTAAAATCAATGGGGTGTTTAACATTGTTGAAGATGAAAACAATGCTAAATGGGTAAAATGTTCAGAACAAAAAAAGGAACTGATTAAAAAAGTTTTTGCAGAAAAGATGAAATTAAATAAGATTGATGATTGTACATTTGAAAGAATTGAAGATGCTTCTATCTTCAAACTTATTGGTAAAGTCAAAAAAGACGCATATACACGCTATATTACATACGTAAATTAATAATCTATAAATTGTCAAAAAAAGGATAGGGTTTTGTTCCCTATCCTTTTTATATATATTTTCCTAGTAAAATGTCTGACAATTTCATGCACAAAAAAATTTCTTCCCTTTATAAAAAAGTGCTTGACAATATATCCGTATCATGATAATATATAGACAAGAGATAAGGAAACGACAAAATTTGGAGGTAATCAAAATGACTTACGATGACATTGAAGCACTTCGCTATAACCTTGATAACAATACAAAATGGAATCTTTTCGTCAAGCGCAAAGAACTTGCCGCAAAAAAGCGTGCCGAACGTAAAGAAGCGGCAAAAGATATTGCAAAAGGGATTGCAATTTCTGCCGTCCTTCTCAATGATTGGGAATACACGATTGATAAAGCATTGAAATTCTTCGGAATGTAATAGGATGGAATCAAAATGATGAACACTTGGACTTGGGATAATCATTTCGACAAAGACACAAATTGCTATATCTTGAAAGCAACAAGCGACTTTCACAAGTCGTTTTCATTCTCCCTTTCCAAAGGGATGGATAGAAATGAGTTTGGAAATACCATTGGAGATGAAATTTTCCACCTTTTGGTAGATGTCCACAACAACAGCAATTACGTCTCCAATGTCAATATTAGCTATGCTATTCTCATGAATAACCTCTATAAAGCCTACTTACAGGCTTTTCGTAATTAACTATCAAAAGACGGCATTTCTGCCGTCTTTTTGCCATTCTATCAATAAAATGTTTGACAATTCCATCAAGAAATCTTCAGACATTTTTCAAAAACATTTTTCATGGATTACTACAATCGCGTTCAAAACAAAGACATTTCTTTCCTTGATAAAGATTTCAAGGAAACTTTCGATGCCGCTTTTTCTGCTTGCAGAGAACTTGAACACTCTTTCAATACGGCAATTACTTTCATGACTATTTTTGGAGTGGATGACGTTGAAATTGCACAAGTGATTCAGCAAGCTCAACAGGAAGTTCATAAAAAACCTGTTGACAAACAAGCAAAAGAGTGATACACTAAATACAGAGATAAGGAAAACAGTTAAAAAACGGAGGTATTCATCATGTACGCAAAAGTTTTCATTCATGCCGTCGGTTCCTATTACTGCAATCAGGATAAAGAAGCTATCAATCTTGCTTATGATGGGGATGAAAATTCCTTCTATGATGATAGCGTAGAAAATGCAGATTGTGGTCAGCTTTACAATATTTCTGCAAGTTATGCTAGTGATGTACAGAAGGGAAATGAATATGCTTTCGATGGTCGCGAGTATATCATTTCGGGCGATACAAGTTTCATCTTTCAAATTTCTGATGATTACGTCAAAGACCCTACAGATTTTGATTTCAAACTTCGCGGACAGGATTTAGAAAACTATGATACCGCTATGGATGCTATCAATTACGGAGATTTGAAAGATGTGGAAGAATTCTTGGATGGCATTCGTTACTTCAAAACAAAAGAGGAAGCTGAAAAGTATTGATTCAATGGAGAGGGAAAAACCCTCTCTTTTTTTGTCCCATAAAATAAAATGTCTGACAATTTCTGTACCAATTGAAAACGATAAAATCGTAGTTTTCAAAATTGATATATCTAAATTGAATCAATCCCATCTTCATAACGATAAAAACATTATTTTGGAAGAAGGTGAAAAACCCTATTCCTTTGAATATACAGAAAATATTTCTCCCGATTATTTACAAATTTGTGAAAAAGAAGATTAATAGCATAAGAGTAGTAATACTACTCTTTTTTTTATTTTCACGATATAAAACATTTTACAAATAAAATGTTTTAATCCAAAATTGTAAAATGTTTTATACTTTCAGACGAACAGACGAACAAAAAATTTTTATATTTTTATACAAAAACTATTGACAAAGCATCCGATAAACGTTATAATATAGACAAAGGTTAGGGAAAGAGAGAAACCTAATCGAATGGTTCTCAAACAATGGAGGTAATTCATCATGGCTACTAAAACGTATATCAAATTTGTTAGCAATAGCAAAAACATCAAGACGGGCGCAATCAGTCAAACATATACGTCTAGCAACACTTGCCCGACTCGTTGTCCTTTCCGTAATAACGGTTGCTATGCAAAGAGTGGTCCTTGCGCTATTCATTGGCATAAAGTCGATAGGGGCGAGGGTGTGAACGTAGTTACTCCTAACGATTTGAAAAAGGTTCTTGAAACAAATCCTTGCACGCCTGTTATTCGTCATAACGTAGCAGGTGATATTGCTAAAGAAGGAACAAGCGATATTGACGAAAAACTTGTACAGACGCTTATGCAAGCGTATAAAGGTCATGTAGTATATACGTATACTCATTGTACGACAAATGAAAGAAATCTTGCAATAGCAAGAGAAGCGCGTAAAGCAGGTTTCATTATCAACTTTTCTGTTGAAAAACAGGATAAAGCAAAAATCTGTCATGAAGCAGGTGTAAATTGCGTTATGGCAGTTGAGAGTATGAGTAAGAAAAAACGTGTAATTGATGGTATTACATATGAACAATGCCCCGCTACGATTTACGAAAACGTACAATGTGTGAATTGTGGTAAGTGTTGGAAAAAAGACAGAAAAACAGTTATCACTTTCCCGGTTCATGGAGTAGGGAAGAATAAAGCAAAAAAAGCAGGATTTTTAGAGAAACTTTGATAGGCAATTCAAATGATAGCAGGGAATAAATTCCCTGCTATTTTGTTATTCTGATACACTAGAATTAGCCTGTAGCGCGTTTTATACTAGTATGCGAGTATTTATATGTAGTAGTGTTTTAATAACACTTGTAGGCAATTCTACAATGTAATTATTTTTATTACAAATAAATAGATAAAACATTTTACAGATTGATATACATAGATATTGTAAAATGTTTTATAAAATTAATTGCAATAAAAAAATACTTGACTTTATGTATGTATGTGTGTTATACTTATATTGAAACAAGAAGGGAGTTGTTCAAAATGACTAATACAGATTTGGTAAAAATTGTATATGAAATGGTAAATGATTTTCGTTTTGATTTAGGTCAGTACAAATATCTAACAAAGGTATATAATGGTCGTGAAGGGAAACGAAAAGAGCTTGTGTCTCAAAATAAAATGAAAACGAGGATGAATAAAAAACTGAATAATTACAAGAACAGTCTACTTTCGTATAATGGATATGATGAAAGTGTATTTTCTGATACAATGAGAAAAGAGATTGATTGTATCAAAAAGTCAACTATTGATGAATTGGTAATATCGGATATGTTGAATAAGGAAACAAATTTCAAAAAAGGATATTCGTTTGCCAAAACTGAATTAACTAAAAAAGTAAATCAAATGGATTAATTGAAAGGGTTTTTATCATGGATGCTATGAGTAAAGAACTTATGGATAATTGCTATTCTGATATAAATGCTATGGCATATTATTGTGGTATTTTAGATTATATTCATGAAGATATGGATAGACAAAAAATATTTCGTAATGAAATGACATTTTATATCAATAAGATTAGTTATCATTCTAGTGTTATCCATGATAAAATTGAAGAATGTAGGTACAATAAAAATATTACACAAGATACAAAGGATACAATTTGTAAGCTACAAAGTTATTCATTTGATGAATTAAAAAAAATACCAAAGTATCGTGAAGGGTTTGAATTTGAAAAAAAGAGAGAGGAAAAATTTTTCAAAAAATATCATTCAATGAACAATAAGCAAAAACAAAAAGTAACTGATACAATGACTAGAATAACTATGTTACTGAAAAACTATAATTGAACTGAATAAAATTTTTATATAAAAAGTATTGACAAATAGATTATAGTATGATAATATATAACCATAGAGAAAACAACAGGTTCTACAAAGGAGAGGATTTTCATGACATTAGCCGAAAAGTATCATCAAGAAACAGTCTCTTTGATGAAAGAAAAAGCTGGGAAACTTGACGAGGGAACAAAAAGAGAAATCGTTGAACAAATTGAAGATTCTTTAATGGATGGTGATTTCGAAGCCTTAATTGAAATTCCTTTAGAAAAAGGCGAATTTGCAAAAGCCTTCTTGATTGGAGAAGGCTTTGTAATCAAGGAAGAAGATTGGCAAGACGGAGAAACAGTTTTCAAAATTGGTTATTGATTGTTTTGAATGGAGGTAATGAAACATGAATATGTTTGAAGAAGTAAAAAAATACGAAGAGTCTTATAATCAAATCCATTGGAAATATCCCAGTTCTTTTCGAAATTTTTCTGATAAAAAGCTAAAAGAATTTGATGAAACCCAAACGGGAACAATCAAAGAGCTTACCGAAAGAAAAGAAAAATATTCGGAACAGCTTAAAGCAGAGTATAAAGAACTGCAAAAGAAGGAGCGTGAGGAACTGAATCTCATCGAAGCCGAACTTTGTGAAAAGGTATATCAGCAATCTTATGCCAAGGATTTTCCTAACGGACGTAAGATTTTTGACCACCTTTTCTCTATTGCATACGACAGAGGTCATTCCTGTGGTATGCAGGAAGTTATCTCAGAATTTGACGAGATTGACGGTAATTTCCATGAGCTTATGAAAATTATGGATGAAACATGTGTGTACAAACTTTATCAGTAATTACAATATTTCTAACGAAGAGGTGGAATATTCCACCTCTTTTTGATATACTAAACATAAAACATTTTACAAAAATCAATTTACACAAATTTGTAAAATGTTTTATTATCAACAAAAGTATAAAAAAATACTTGACAATACGTGTAAGATGTGATAATATATAACCATAGAGAAAAACAAAAGGTTAAACACTTTGGAGGTAGATTTAAGATGACGAAGATTGAAAAAGCAAATGCCCACCATAAAGTTCACCATGCAAGTTCTACGCTTGCTAGTCTTGCAAGTAATCAGTATGCTTGCAAGGTTATTCCCGATAAGCGCGCTCAGAAGCGCGAGAGGGATGTAAAGCGTGAGCTTAAACGTTGGGTTTGATTTGTGGCAAATGCTTATGTATCTGCTTTTTTTATTTGTATGGATTTGTAAAATGTTTTATAAAAAGATATTTTTTATAAAAAACCTATTGACAAAATATCCGTTCTATGGTAATATATAACCATAGAGAGAAACACGGTTTGAAATACAGGAGGAAATACATCATGACTACGAAATACACACGATACACAAAAGCACAGTTTGTACAGACCATGCGTAAAATGGCAGATGCTTATCATCTTGCCTACATCGGGAATTTTGTTCCAGAAACAGAAACGTATGAATATGTCTATAAAATGAAAACAAAAAATCCCGTTGTGGATATTTTAATCTATAGCGCGGTGGATAAACGCACGAATAAAATGCGTGACAATGGCAAGGATGCCGTTCGTCTTGTTATGCGTTGGCAGACGAAAAATGGCTATATTTACAAGCACCTTGCAAAACACTTGCGTATTGAAACATTATTCGTGAATATCCGCAAAACGCTTGTGGATAGTGTTTCAAATGTTTTCCATCTGAACTATAGAGAGTTCAAAAAGGAAAATCCCGCTATGGGATAAAAGAAAAGAGGGAGATTTTACCCTTCCTCTTTTTGATATATCGAAATAAAACATTTTACATTTATTCGTCAATACGTTTTTTTGTAAAATGTTTTAAGCACGAAATTTGCTTATAAAAAAACTGTTGACAAAATTATCAATTTGTGGTAGTATATAAGCATAGAGAAACAAATGGTTCAAATTTAGGAGGTTTCAAAAAATGGTTACGGAAATTGCGAATGAACAAAAACAGAAAATTGTTGATATGCTTTACGCATATAGAGAAGAATTGATTGAATATGGGTTTTCTGTTTATCCGATTTCTGTTAAATTCAATGCAAGAAAATATAAGGTATATGGTACTTGTTCCTGTAACTACAGAATGAAAACGGCTACCATTGAGATTTCTAATATCCTTGTAAAAGAGGGTAGCAAAGAAGCTATTAAGGAAACTCTTTTACATGAGCTAATTCATGCTATGCCATATTGTAAAATGAATCATCATGGCGCAAAGTTTCAAGAAATGGCACGTAGGGTAAACCGTATTTACGGAACAAAAATTGGCACGTATGCGTCAAAAGAAGCATATGATAGCGTAAGAGAGGTTGTAAAAGCCAATGTTAATCGTAAAACCTATGTTTGCCATTGTGCTAAGTGTGGTGCTACGTGGCGTTATCATAAAATGTCAAAATTTGTCAAAGCGGTTATGAGAAATGGTGCAAAAAATTACACTTGCACTTGCGGTAGTAAAGAGTTTTATATGGATTAACCAACAGGAGGGATAATTAAATTCCTCTTTTTTTGATATATTATCATAAAACATTTTACATTATTGCGTTTTATGTGTTTTTTGTAAAATGTTTTATTATCAAAAAAAAATATAAAAAAGTTATTGACAAATATATCAATACATGCTATACTAATATCAGAGTTAAGGAAATGGTTCGTTAATAGGAGGTTTTCAAAATGAAGGGTTTAAAAAAAGCGGTTGAAATGATGAATAGCATGAAGGTTTTCGGTGCTACGGCAGTTGAAATTCATTATGACCGTTATAATGGTCAAGTGTTTGCGGATTATGTTTTCTGTAAATTCACAGGTGAAGGTGATTATTGGTTTCGCTATAATATTCATAGCGAATACATTCATTATTTGAAAAGAGGTGTAATGTTCTGCTATAATTATGATAAGCCCGTAACAGAGCGTGATTTGGAACAAGATATAAACTATGCCGAAGTTCAAGATGAAATGGTAAAGCGTGATATTTGGGAACAAATGGGAGAATAAGAAAAAAAGCAGGGAAATCCCTGCTTTTTTCTATATATAGAGATAAAACATTTTACAATTTTATATATTATAATTTTTGTAAAATGTTTTATTATAGAAAAAAATATAAAAAATATCTTGACATAGTTATACATATATGATACTATATAAGTGTCAAGAGAAAAAAGTACAAAAATCAAAATCAAAAAAATATAAAAAACTTCTTGACAAACGAAATCAGATATGGTACTATATAACCATAGAGAGAAACAAAAGGTTTACTAAATGGAGATGATTAAAATGTCGAAAGAAGAAATCATGAACCGCCTTGAAGAAATTCGTAATGAGTATCAGAACAAAATCGAAAATATTAATGATGTTTTCGATAACCTTGACGATGACATCAAGATTGGAATTATCATTGATTATTGTAACGACAATTCCTATGAACATCCTGAATACATGAGTTCATTTGATGAACTTATGGAAGGTCTTTCGCCTACGGAAATCGTTGACCGTATCGGAAATGACTTTCGGACAGGTGACGAGTATTTTTGGTTTGATGGATATGGTAACGCACATAGCGGTTGCGCGTGGGATGTGATTAACCAATTCGGTGACGATATTGATAACGATTATCTCATGGAAAATCGTGAAAACTATAGTTCTTTCGACGATTTTAACGATGAACTTAATGAACTGTCAAGCGAATATGATGATTTGATTGACGAACTTGACGAAATGGGAGAGGATACATCAGAAATTCCTGATATTGACGATTAAAGAAAATGATAAAGAGGTGAGAATAAAAATCTCACCTCTTTATCATTATTCATATATAAAACATTTTACAAAATGAATTTTGTGAAAGTTGTGTAATTACTTTAGTTGCTTCCTATTTCGCGTATAAGCGATTTTATTTATCAGTGCATATAGCTATACCTATTTTATAATTAAATCACCTTAGAGACAAAAATAAAGTGATTTAGACCATGTGTTTTATGCGTATGATGTTTTGAACGTAGTGCTATAAATACAAAAATTTTTATTTCGTCAATAAAAAAATGTTGACAAAATGTATATTCTGTGTTATATTTAATACATAAGGTTAAGCAAATTGAAAGGGCTGATACATAATGAAAAAGGAAATCAAAGTTGAATGGACCGGCTCATATCCTTGCTTGTGTTCAGGTCGTTGGGTCATTACCATCAATGGTAATGATGTTTCTGACTGTATCCCTGTTGACTTGCAGGGTTCTCCTATGAATACGGAGAACGATTATCAACAATGGCATTTTGAAGATTGGGTAGATGTATGGGAAACAGTACATCAGGGATTACCATTTGACGCATGGTTGGCTAAGAATCAATGGGTCAAATCACTTCCTATTGATTCTTCACAGTATGAAGAACTGTATGACGCAATTAGCGATTGTGATTGGATTTATGGCTCTTGTGGTGGGTGTATTTAATGAAAAAGAGGGGAAACTCTCTTTTTTTTGTTATTGAAACAAAATAAAACATTTTACAAAAATTCTGTTTTTATAAATTGTAAAATGTTTTATGGTCAAAAAAATTGCATTTTTTATAAAAAAGTGTTGACAAATTGTTTTGTGTGTGGTATCATATAATCAGAGATAAGGAAATGAAACAATTGAACGGAACTGTTTATGATGTTGATACCTTAAAGAAAAAAATTTAAAAAACTGTTGACAAAGTAGTTCAGTTATGATACAATATAATCAATCCAAGGGGAAAGGAAGTGAGCAGAATGAAGAAAAAGCTGAATAAACTCTAGCGAGTGAGAACATATATATTATTATTGTTATTTAGAAATGTTAACCACGATGGTTCAAGAAAAGCTAGGTTTCAATCCATATAGAAGGGACATGATTCCAATGGGCTAAGTAATTCATATATATATATTTATTTAGAATAAAGAGAAGCCTTGCGATATGATAATCGCAAGGCTTTTTATAGCATAAACAATTTTCAGACATTTTTGATACAAAAAATATTGGTACACATTATTTGATAATATATTGGTAGAGAAAACATTCAATTTAGTAGAAAGGAATGTTTTTTGAAGGTTTTAGATGTAAAATGTCTGACAAATTTCATACGTTGATGCAAATTTTTTTTGCATTTTTTATAAAAAAAGTGTTGACAAACTTTCCGTAGTATGCTATTATATAAGTGTCGAAGGGAACAAGAGATAGTTCACAGGAGGTATGTACTATGTTGTCAAGTGACATGAAGAAACTTACATTCGTATTCGACAAAGACCTCTTCGGAGCGTTCCAGCGCGGAGACTGGAGAAAGCAAGACGAGGTTGAAACTGCCATCGAAAATTTTCTCTGTGATATGGATGTGGAAGAAATCCGTTCCGGCGGAGATGGTTATGAGCGTTGCGCCATAACCAAGGCCAGCTTCGATACAAGGAATGCGAATCGAGACAATGGAAACGACGAGTTTCTTGTCTTAAAGATTCAGGACGTAGAACCAACGGATAAGATTCCTGACGCATACTTATTTTCTTCAAATCCGATTTACATAGCGATTGAACACGATGAAAAGCTCGTGCTTAAAAAGCGCGGGAGTGTCGCATATATCGAATGGGAATGAACGGTGCTGACGAGCGCGAGGTGCTTATTAGCGGGACGGGCGCGGAATGTTGGGACACTCTGTTTGATGGTGATGACGAGGACGAATAATCCTCTTTGGGACGGATATTGAATATCCGTCCTTTTTATTTGCATATTAAAATAAAACATTTTACAATCCACATACAAACAATTTTTGTAAAATGTTTTATACGAATATTTATCACATTTTATTCGGTTAAATTTATCAAAAAATATAAAAAACCTATTGACAAATTGCGAATTGTGCGCTATAATAAATACAGAAATTGAAAAACAACCCATCAAAAGAAAGGACATGATTAGGATGAAAAAGTATAATGTTGTCGTTGAACTTCCTGCCTTTGCAGTTGTGGAAATAGAAGCGGAAAGTGCTGAAGAAGCAGAATCCATTGCATGGGATAAGTTGGATGAAATTCCAAATTCAGACTTTCATATTTCAGAATCAGATGACCCTGCCGTGATTGAAGGGTCTGCGGAAGAAATGAATTAACAAAAAAAGCACGATGCGTAAAAACATCGTGCCTTTTATTATATAATTTATATTGACAAATATCCATTTTTATGGTATACTTTATATATAAATAGCAGAAAGGAAAGATTAAAATGTACAATGACGATATTTTCAAAAATGTAGACAATACAAACTTCCTTTTTCATGTAAAAGGAACGGTAACAAAAAATATCCATAATTACATTTTGTCTCATCGTGAAGATAACCCTACTGATACCTATTATCAGTATATGGCAAAATATCTCATGCAGGGTGAAATTAGGTATGGTATGATTGATTGTCCGAATGTGACAAGCTATGACTTTGATAAAAGTCAAGAAACTATCACATTTAATGTAATGGGGGAACTTATTGTGTCTTTCCCTACAAGCAGGGATAAGCGCAATATGAAAGAGATTGAAGCGTTGACAAATCCTAGCAAGAGACGCATTAAGCACAATGCTATGCTAGAGAAATTGAACGATATTCCTAAAGGAGAAGTAAATGTAACAGAATATACATTTATCAAAACGGTTTAATATGGAGGTTTTATAAAATGAAAAAGATTGTTATGCTTACGCTTATGTTGTTGTTTTATTCTTCTATTGCCTTTGCAAACATAAAACCATACCAAACACAATACGTCAATGGTAACACAAATTACCTGCTTGTATCTGATACAGTAAATAATCAGTACTTAGCACTAGAGAATGATGTGGTTAAAGTAAGGGTGTATAAAGACAAGGCAGGACGTAAGCATGAGATTTACAAAGGATATATTATCCCATGTAAGCATATTGGAACTATGGTCATTATGGATAACTATTCCCATCGTATCCCTGTTAAAATGGAAATGGTACATTATAAATTTGATGATAATGTATATGTAACGTATTATCTAAAAGGCAAGAAAATTACTCACAATGCAGGTAAATATGATATTGAATATCAGTTATATTGGGCTATGGCAGAAAACGCTATGTAAATATCAAATACGTATGAATGATTCATACGTATTTTTTTACTTTTGTGTTTCTGTAAAATGTTTTATGCTCACATTTTGATATTTGATAAAACATTTTACAATAGTCAATCAACCTAGATTAAAACTTTATTAGAATACATTACAAAAAAAATACCTGCTAGATTATGTTTCTAGCAGGTATTTTTTAATGCTTATAAAGTGTAACGCCAAACCTTCTATACGAACGGTTACTGTAATACATCAACAGACTTACATTATTATCATCTTTCGTAAAATCTGCGCCATTCGCAAGGGCTTTATCCATCATTTCACGCAAAGCATTTGCGCTCTTGTTAAATGCAATCTGCGCTCTTGCGTAAGTTTTGAATTTACGGATTTTAATATCCTCTTTTCCTCTGAATTTCCCATCACGAGACGCAACTTCTTTAACGTAGTAGTACATTTCAATTACCTCCTGAATTTGTCTATTTCCTTATCTCTGTAAACAGTATACCATATAATATTATGTATGTCAAGAACTTTTTTATATTTTTTGAAAAATTTTTCAGTAGGTATAGTGAATAAAACATTTTACAAAAATCAATTTATTACAATAGTCAATCAACCTTAAAATTTAATTAGAAAAAATTTAAGGCAAATAAAAAGAGGGCTTCCGCCCTCCCTATGTGAATTTTACTCCACAGTTTCAATCTCACCGCTTTCCATCATTTTGGAAACCTTGCGTTTATTCAATTGCCATAACCCTGCTTCTTCCTCTAAGAACTGATACAACCATTTGTTTGTAGTCGTAGAGTAGTCAAGACCACCACGAATGATTGATACGTGATTATCCTTTACAAAAGCAATAACCGTATTGTAACTCTGAAAATATACACCACCATTGGCATGGATTTTAAACTGATTCGGAACTTCACGTTCCGTGTTGTGGGAGGTCATGTTGTAAACTTTAACGTCTGCGAATTTCATTGTAATTACTTCCTTTCTTGTGAACCATATCTCTCATTTCTTGACTTTAGTATATCATATATATGTTATTTTGTCAAGAATTTTTTTATTATTTTTTTTGAAATTTTTTGTGTTTAATAATGATTGTGACCGCTTAACTGTCTTTATAATAACATACTGCGCTATCATTGTCAATACTTTTTTTATGTATCTTATATACAAAATCATATAGTCAAGCCATAAAACATTTTACAAAAATTATACCGAACAAAAATTGTAAAATGTTTTAATATTTTATATTAAAAAAGATGGGGAGTACTCCCCATCTGATTAAATCACTCCTCCCAATTTCCCTTATCAATAACTAACCAAAATTCAATACCACCTAACGCTTTCAATAATTCAGTTTCTAAATGAAAACGGCAACCTGCCCATCCTGTGTCTAATACATCAATCGGAAACGATTGTCCATCGGGTTGAGTAAGACCTCCAATAAACGTCTTTTCGGGCATATTACGAATTCGACCATGTTCTAAAATATCCCATACATCTTTTTCTGTCAGTACCATAATGATTACCTCCATTTATTTTATCTCTATCAACCTTACAAATATAGTATAGCACTATGTAAATTATTTGTCAACATGTTTTGTATATTTTTTTGAAAAATTTTTATTGATGAATTAAGATAAAACATTTTACAACATTTCAATAATTAAAAATAAATTAAAGTCAATCAACCTAGATTAAAATTACCTTATATAAAAATTAGACAATAAAATTAGGGGATGATTTCTCATCCCCTAATGTATCTGTTCTGGCAGAACCGTACTTATTACAGTAAACATTTTCCCTCAAATTAAAGATATGAAAAATCAAAATCATATTTTAGATTATTCATAGCTTCAATAGCTTGTTTTTCTAATTTTTCTTGATGTTTTAGTAAACAATTTCTTATATCTAATTTGTTTTCTTTCATATAATCAAATTGATATGTGTGTTGTGTTTCATGGTACAAGTTCATTAATAAAAAACTAGCAAATCTTTTCCCGTCTCCTTTACAAAGATTCGATATTTGAGGGATGTTAAGAATAACTCGTCCATGACATTCTCTTTTGTCAAGATAAGGTGCTGAAAATGCAAAGCCATTAATAGAATCTTTAAAGAATAAAATATATCTCCATTTAGGATTTTTGCTTTCTGGGAAACCTTCTATAAGTCGATTTACAAAATCTCGAATATTTTTTCTTTGCTCAAACATAATTTTTCCTTCCTTAGTTTTCTTCTAATTTTTGTTCTTATATAGTTGTTGAGAATTACAATTGCATCATCCATTTTCTCTTGTTCCTTACACTTTATATTATACTCGCTTTGAGAAGAATGTCAAGCACTTTTTTATCGCTTGGTGATTTTTTTGTGAACGGATTTTAGAATATATTCACAAAGTCATTCCATGTTCTACAAACAACGATAGCAAATGCCATATAACCGATTGCATACTCCATTTCTAAAACCTCCATTTGTTTGAACCATTTCCCTTTGACACTTACTATTATACTCTTTTTAGTATCAATGTCAATAGTTTTTATATGTATACAAGAAAAAACTTTTTCTAAAAATGTATACTATATGCGTATGCAATCAAAGATAAAACATTTTACAAATTTTCAATCCATAATCATAAAATGTAAAATGTTTTATCTTGCACAATTTTGTAACAATGATTATTACATCCTATTTTGTTTGTATGTCATTTCAAAATGCTAACAGGTATCAGAATACCTAATCATAGATAAACACCTGCTAGAGATGATTTCTGATAGTATAGAAAACAAAAAAGGAAGGGATTTTATTCCCTTCCTTTCGTCATTATCCTTTGTAATTGGCAAACGCTTTTGCACGTTTCTTCATACCTGCCATATTCATAGCTTGCTCAAACGCGCTAGGCGCAATCATTTTCGCTTGACGTGCTTTTTCAAATTCTTTTGCGTCAATCCATTTGATAAGCGCGTTTTTCAACGCAACGACTTTAACCTTACCATTTTTCATTGTAATCGAACCGATAAAGGTTCTCATCCCATTATCGAATTTACGCTCAATTGGTTTTACAGGCTCATTTTTGATAACCTTTCGCGGTTCATCAATTCGTTTCCCATCCATGATTTCACAAACCGCTTCCCATTCCTCCCCCCGGCAGGAAGTATCAACATTGTAGCCTGGCAGGAGACGATTGATTTTTCTTGCCCATGCCTTAAATTCCATGCCGTGATTAAAGCATTTTGGCAATGTGTGAACCAATTCGTGCATGAGAACGGTTTTACCATGCTGGCCTGTAAGTTTCTTTGCATATTCATCTGAAAAGACGATTTTAAACATCTTGCGGTGACACTCTTTATCGAATGTCTTAAATGCCATAGCGATAGCGCGGCGACCGCAACTAGAGCGATACACCTTCAAATCAATTGGCAATTCCGCCAATTTGATAAAGTCAATTCCGACGTTTTTCGCGTCCGTAAGAACTTCATGGAGCATTTTCGTCATAACCTTATTTTCATAGGTAAATCTTTTGAGTGCCATTGTAATCACAATCCTTTCAATCACCTTTGAACCGTTTGTCTTGGGTTTCTCTATCCCCTTGACACTTATTATTATACTCTTTTACAGGCTTTTGTCAATAGGTTTTTTATAAAAATTGAAAATTTTTTTGGCAGGTGTGAATAGATAAAACATTTTACAAACCGTAGCAGTTATCGTAAATAAAACATTTTACAAAAAAACTGTTTTATGCAAATTGTAAAATGTTTTATGTAAATATACATAATGTTTTTATCGAATCAATCCATCGTGTCTGATGGTGGATAAACTACGTGCTATATATCACGCTCACACACGCTAAAATCGTTTCTGACTGTCTAAAAATCAAAACAGGTATGATTATATACCCTTGCTAATTAAACGCGCTTAGAAACGATTTTAGACACAAAAAAAAAGAGGGTTTTTTCAACCCTCTAACTTCTTGCAAGGTTATTCGCTAACCTTGCAACGAGTGATAATGGTCTGCTTCGTACCATTATACTCTTTGTGACCTTTGACTGTACCACAAATATTGACAATTTGACCGACTTCTACATCAATATCTTTCGTGCTAAACCACACGAGAACGTGTTTATCTTCCGAAAGGAATGTATAGATATGTGTGTATCCATACGCGCCATCAAAACCACCCTGTTTGATAAGGGTAACGGACGTACTAATTTTCTCACCTACTTCTGCAAAGAAACCACCTGCAAGGCTATTGTTGAATTCCTTGCGTTCTTCTTCACGAGCACGAATGGCTTCATCGTGCTTTTTCTGTTTGAAGTAGAATACAGGTACAAAAGCTACCTGCATTACATCTGCTTCGTCAAGTTCGCTTTTGGCAAGCAGGGAAAGCATACGCTCCCCAAAATCATTTGGATTCTTCTCCACAAACGCACGATACGTGCTAATGCACGATTGCGCAAGTGTCTCATCAGACGATACATCACCTGCTTTGAGTGCATTCAACGTAGCACGGCAGGTGTTTCCCTCCTGCTCTACATAATTCGGAACGAGCGTGTTACGACCATAACGGCGCACCCAACGTTCCCCATCAACGACTGTCTTTTTGATATAGCCATTTTTGGCAATCTGATTAAAAGCGACCGTGAGAATGTTAGTAACAGTAAACATAATAGTATACCTCCATAAATCTTATAAACCCTAAAGGCGATTTCTCTCTATCGCCTTTCGACAGTTTAAGTATATCAAACCTGCATATGTTTGTCAATACTTTTTTTATTTTTTTGAAAAAATTTTTTTTCATTATATAGATAGTTTATGTACAATTCGTGAGTAATAAAACATTTTACATTACAAAATTGCCTATCCAATAAATTGGAAAATGTTTTATTTTGAAAACTGATAACTTTATAAAACATTTTACAAATAGCTAATTTATCTTAAAATTTGTCTAATCAAATTTTAAGATAAATTAAAAGAGGGCTTTCGCCCTCTGTGATTGTTTTATTCAACAATCAGATTGTTCTCCTTAATCAACCGCCTAGCGACCATAGGATTAAGTTCCCTATTAATAGAGATATGATTAGTACCTCTTTTCACATAGATATAATGGTCTCCATTATATCTATCTAAGGTATACCCATTGTTCCGCAGAATCTTCTGCATCTCTTTAAATTTAATCACTACGTACTTCATGACAATTCCTCCTATCACTTTACTCTGTTCCTTGACCTTACACTATACATTATAGACTACTATATTGTTTTTGTCAATATGTTTTATATATTTTTTGCTAAAAGATTAATTAAAAAATTGTCGCATTGTCAATCAATTTTAAAATTAGATTAGAATATATTATAAAAATTCATCTAGTTATACATCATAAAACATTTTACAAAAACAGATAAACTATATTTGTAAAATGTTTTATTGTTGTATCAATTTTCACAATAAAACATTTTACAAATGGTCAATCAACCTTAAAATCTGATTAGAATACATTACAAAAAATAAAAGCAGGTGGATTTTTCCACCTGCCTGTATGAAGTCTTTAGACTTCTTTTACCATGACACTTCCGTATCCTTCACGAATACGTTCCATGTCCTGCTCTTTCCTATGAAACCATTTAGCCCCTTCAGGACGGATATACCATTTTTTCTTCTTTGCTGCCCATCTACCACCTACGGATTTAATCAAATCCTTTACAGGCTTGGTATCACCATCAACCCATAGCCATGACCCACACACCTCCAAAGAAATCCCTTCAACTTCTTCAAGTGTTTCAATAGCATTGACAATGTTCTGTTTCAGTTCCATGTTTTCCATGATTGTTTCCTCCTATATACTTAAACCGTTTCTGTAAGGTGTCTCTCTATCAACCTTACAAGTATATTGTAGCACACCTATATTTACTTGTCAACCATAAATCAAAAGATTTTTTATGTATACATGTATACATAAAAACCTCGCTATGTATAAAACATTTTACAATTCGCTAAAATAGTGTATAGCTCGGCGGCGGTTATATACTGTAAAATGTTTTATTTCAATTCAGTTTATAATTATAAAACATTTTACAAATGGTCAATCAACCTTAAAATCTGATTAGAATACATTACAAAAAAAATAAAGGCAGGGAGTTTTTCTCCCTGCCTGTTGGTGGATTATTTTACGTCTACTTTAATGCGGTTTGCCTTGATTGCAAGGCTATCTTTTACTTCCTCGCTAATCTTCCCTTCACTCACAAGCTCGTTTAGCTTTTCCTCGTTGACCGTGAATTTCCATTCACGATTGACAAGCTCTTTGCGACTGATAGCAAGGCTATCTGCAAGCGCACGCGCCTTGTCTACGTCATAGCGTTTGCCCGACAAGGCAGGGATTTTGCGGATAACGACGTTATCCGTCGTGACTTCTTCCTGCTCGTAGTTATCATGCAGAATACCTGCTTCATAGAACTTAGAAATAAGTTCCTTCTCGCGACGTGCGAGTTCCTTTTTCGCGCTACGGATTTTGTCAAGCTCCATAGCAAGCTCGTTAGCTACATTGACCTGTACCTGTGCGTTCATCGTTTCCATTTTTTATTCCTCCTGTTTTGAACTATCGGACGATTGTCCTTTCCCTTAACTCTGTATATAGTATATCATGTACTAGTGATTTTGTCAATAACTTTTTTATTAAAAATTTTATTGTTTTTATTAACGAAATTATTGTTTTTAATGTTCTAATTTTTTAATTTTTTTTGTTTTCATGGCAATTTAACCGTTTTTTGTTTATATTCTTAACAAATTTTAACGTCAATCAATCTATATTTTAATTTTTACCGCTTTTTGATAAAACATTTTACAATTTTGACAGAATATCTTGTAATTCTGTAAAATGTTTTATCATTCGGACGGGGTTTTTCTTGTCAAATTAAATTATTTTAAATTTTATATTAGTTTATTAAATTTTCCACTTCAAAACAATTATTTTTCTTAGTATTTTTTAATAAACCATATTCTAAAACCGTGCAATTTTTAATGAAGATTTTAGGCTATTTTAAAGGGGTTTTAATGTTGAACCCACCGCTTAAATTTTATATATAATTTTTTACTTTTTTTTTGATAATATCCTAGAATATCAACAAGATAAATAAAAAGTCTGCAAATAACATTGAACCACACAATAGAAAACCATATTTCTATATAGGTCAAAACCAAAAACCAAAATGAAAAAATCCTATTTTAAAAATTTTTCAAAAAAATTTTAAACCTTTTTTTTGAGCATTATTCCATAGAAAATAACAACGATAAATTTCCATAGGTAAAAACCAAAAACCAAAATGAAAAAATCCTATTTTAAAAATTTTTCAAAAAAATTTTAGACCTTTTTTTGAAAAACAAACATTAGTATAGCATAATAACGTGACTCATGTTAGAATATAGGACAAATGTTACAATAAATAAAAAACCAAAAATGGAAATGAAAAAATCCTATTTTAAAAATTTTTCAAAAAATTTTTTAGACCTTTTTTTGAGAGAATAAAAAAGCTACCTAATAAAAGGTAGCTTTCATCACGGTACTTTATATTAAATATATAGGAGGATAGAGAAAAGCATATGGGAAAGATGTATATATCTGCATATAAAAACAAATAGCAAGCACTTTGTTCCCATATATCAGTACATACTATTTTTCTGTAATACAGGATTAAGGGAACTTCCCTCTATTCCTTTTGAAAAATAATTCATATTATACACTTTTCTAATAATAAAATAAAATATATCAGACTAAAAATATTTTTATAAATACTTATGATATATAAAAATACATATTGACAAATATCTTGATATTACATATTGACAAATATCTTGATATTACATATTGACAAATATCTGGATATTCCATATTGACAAATAGAAAAAATGGTGGTATTATGAAGTAAAAGTATGAAAGGGGAGAATAAACAATGAGTTATGATATTAGACTGACAGACCCGATTACGCATGAAGTATTGAATGTAGACCATCCTCACTTTATGCGTGGGGGGATGTATGCAATCAATGGAACGACAGAACTGTACCTAAATGTAACGTACAATTACAGTAAGCATTATTACAAGGATAATGTACTAGGGGAAAAAGGTATCCGTTCCATTTATGGAAAAACAGGCGCACAGTCTATTCCAATTCTAACCAATGCTATCAACAATCTAAATGATGATGTATCTAATAATTATTGGGATGCTACAGAAGGGAACGCAAAACGCGCACTTATCCAACTGAAAACAATGGCAGAAATGCGTCCTGATGGGATTTGGGACGGAGATTAAACCAATGAATTTTAAATCCTCTATCATAGATAGAGGATTTTTATTTAAAAAATATATTTAAAAATATTGACAAATAATAACAAAATATGATATACTTTACCTATAATATATAAGAAGGTGAAATATATGAAAAACGCAATCCTGCCAAAATTTCCCATTAATAAAGAAAAAAAGCGCGTCAATCGTGCGTTCTATTCTAGTATTTATCATATCAATCAATACAAAAATCTTTCCAATGTAACAATTGTATATGATATTCCTATTCCAAAACAAATAAAACAAGCCCCTATTTTTGTTAATCTGCTAAATCGTATATCATGCAAATGCACATTCAATTATGATATATTTCGTTTCAAAATAGAATTTGAGATTACAAATAAAAAACAGGTTTTTGTGAGTATAGAATTTATGGATATTACCGACGAATTGACTGCACAACGCTATAGCAATAATTATAATTATTCTTTTTTTGCAAGTAAAGAACTATGTTCTAAAAATTATACTTATTTAAACCATTTTTTGATTAAGAATATGGTATCTGCTTATCAACAAACATCAAGAAATCTATCATTGTATTTTGTCCCTGATGAACATTTGGAAATATTCAAAACAAGACTCAATCAAAAAAAATATAATCGTATTTTAAAAAACATAAATAAACTCATGTATGAATATATCAACCCCTTTACAGAAGTAGAATACATTCATTATTTCGGAGTATAAAAATGATACCTGAATACAATTCATACTTTAAAGATAAACAGTTATCTATTTATCGACAACAGTTATATCATTATCATAAACCGTCCGTGGCAAAAGAACTGTTATGTTATCATTATATTATGACTAATGAGCAGACAAATACAAGTTTATATATGAAACAAAATTTTCATATATCCGATAATACGTATTATGAAGATTATCAGATAATTATATATGATAATATCAATTCTGCTAATTACCATAAAAATCATAACAATAAAAGCCTTTATCAAAATAGTATTACATTAAAGTTTTCTTTTTATCATGTAAAAAATCAGTTACAATTTTATAATTTTCATAAATTAAGAAAATATTTTGATGTGAATACAACTATTCAATCCACAAATAAAAAAACAGGTAATACTGATAATTTATGCCAAATCACCTTTTGTATTGACCTAGATTACAATCATATTACAAAACAATTGAAAAAATTTTTCCCGAATATGCCAAACCATAAAACAAATCTTTTTATCAATAATATTATTTATAAGTATACAACAGATACTTTTATTGAACATTTATTAAAAAGTTATCTTTTATTAAAAAGTTATCTTAATGTCTACAACAAATATATTATTCATATCATGCAGTCTACCCACGCATTATATGATGGTATGTAAAGAAGGTGAACTACCAATGACTTATATTCATAGTCAATTCGATTATACATATCCTTTTTCTTTCCCATTATCTTATCCATCAATAAATGAAAATACATATTTACTTACTTATAATCTTTGTTTTACTGCCAATGATTTTGCATTGAAACAAGGGTATTTTCAACATAAAAAACAATTGAATGTAGTAAATAATCAATCCGATTTATACATTACCTTAACTATTCCTAACCCATCATTAGATATTTATATTACACATTTAAACAATCAAAATGAATTAATTTATGTGGACTATGTTCCTATGAAATTTAATCATAATTTTAATTCACTATCCAAACGTATTATAACAAATGTTCAAGATAACTATATTTATACAAATCTAAAACAAAATTTACTGCAAACATTACCTATTATCTTTCATAAAACTAGAAATAATCTTTCCTATGTGAGAGGTTTATAATGATTTATCATAAATGAGGTTTATTAATCATGCACGCTTATTATCCATCATCATCACCAAATTATAGATTACATATTTTCTTTTGCCATTACTATCTGAATATCAATCTGATTACTGATTATAAAAATATTCAATCGGTCAAACATAACAATAATAAACCATTATATAACATTTCTATTAAAAAATTTTTTTTCAAAAATCCAACTCAATTTATGCCTTTGCAAATTATCCTAGATGAAAAACAAGCATTTCAATTCATAGAACAACAAAAATCTCAATCTACTTCATTACGATATATTTTGCACGGAGTTAATTATTACCAAATCGAAAATAATAATACACTTTTAGATACTTTACAATATCAATTTTTACAATCTATCCCTACTAATAAAAAAGAACATTTATCAGAAAATGACCTTAATCAGATTAAATCATTTATTCAACAGATTAATGATTATTGCTATATATTAATTTCTGAAGAAGGATTATAAATATATATAATTTATGAACAAATATATATATATAATCTTTTAGAAAATAAAGAAAATAAAATTCATCAATTATATTTACACTAAAGATAAATATAAATTATACACGTTAAAATGAACGTGTATTTTTATTATTCATAAATAATCCTTGTATACCAATAAAACGGAAAAAATCTTTAAGAAAAATTCCCTGTCAAAATTGTTCAGTATTTTCAACGATGAAAACGTAATCTATACCAAAGTGTCAATAAAATAACTCAAATTTATATCAAAAAAGCATACATAATAAAATAAATAAACCTTATAAAAATGTTTTCAAGAAAAAGTGTAATATAAAGAAAAATGGTAACTAAAAAAATTATTCTTCAAAATAAAAGTCATCTTCATGCAGATGTATCAAACAAGATATGTTTTCGATAAATAAATCTAGGATAAAGATATAAATTTTATATAATGTATATGAAGTATGTGAAGAAGAAATTAACATAAACATAAACAATCTTTATTTTCCCAATTATAACATATTTTCCAATTATAACATATTTTCCAATTATAACATATTTTCCAATTATACCAAATAAATATGAAATTAAATAATTTAAATGGTACAATAAAACAGTTAAATTAAAACCATACTTCATTCATATTTCAATGTGAAATAAATCAATATAAAAATACATTATTTATATTTCAATGTAAAAATTATGTAAAAAAGTATACTACGTAAAAATAAATAATTTATATTTCAATGTAAAAATTATGTAAAAAAGTACCAATGAAAAAATAAATATAATCATACCGCGCATTTCGCCCCAAAATTTTTTCAACAACGAAAAATTTACACTAATTTATGCTAATTAATTCTTGATTTAGATGAACAATATTACTAATTAAGCCAATGAACAACTCATTCTATTAGTAAATTGCTAAATTCATCAACAAATCATCAAATAACCAATAAAATATATGGGCGCACGCGCATGAATTACCAAAACATTACAAAAATAGTATTATTTTCACAAAAATCTTATAAAGATACAGGTAAAAATCACATTTTTATAATATATAGTCAGTAAAAATACAATTTTACGGATAAAAACTTACATTGAGCTAAGAATTTTTTATTATATATATAGGAAAAAGTTAATCTAAAAACAAAAACGTTGAAAAATAAGGATTTAGACTAAATGTTGCATAAATATACAAAAAATTATTTTAATTCCCGACAAAAAGTTAAATTTATACATAAATTATGAGAAAATATACAATAGATACCAAAAAGGAAAGTAAAAATGGAGCAATATAAAACATATAAAATAGAATTTAAGAAGTCATGGAATAATTCAAGTAATAAAATAAATAATATAACCAAATTTAGAGAATATGAATATAGAACAAAAGAATATTACTACCATATAACCTTATGTATCTTTGTACTCAATTACAAAGTATACATAACTATTACGATAGAAGGTACAAAGTTCTGTCAATTTAGCTATATTAGATATATATATAATTATAATAATATAGAATTTGACTATTTACGATTAGTAAATAAACAGATATACGGAACAAAGGAACAAGATATAGAAAAAACATACAAAACATTTTACAATTTTTAAACCAAGATAAATTAAACGCTATCATCAATGAGCAAATAGGAATATAAAACATTTTACAATAAATTACCTTTAAACATTACATATAGGCAAACAAAAACCCTTATCTAATTGATAAGGGTTTTACTATTCAATTTTTTACTTGAAAATATTGACAAATTGTGATAATATGTATATATAAAGGAGTGAAGGGGAATGAATAAATTAATGCAGAAAGAAGGAACGCTTTATCGAAGTGAAATTTATATTGATACAGATATAGGGAAACTAAAAATTGTAATCCATTCGGGTAAAAGCAGTTTCTTGCAAAATATCCTAGAAATAAAATTTTATTTGATAGTTGATAAAACCGAAGAAAAAGAGATTTTTAACAAGAGCACTTTCTTACGGATAGATGAAGGGTATAAAATTTACACTTTGGTAGGCTACAAAGAGCAAACGCAATACATCAGAAAATATTTAACTCTTGATGTTCTAGGAAATTTAATTGTATACACAAGTGGTTTATAATTTTTTTCTAATATAGAAATATTAAAACGTAGCAAATATATCGTAAGGTGAAATGGCATGGAAATAGAACTAAAAAAGAATAGCAAAAAACCCGTCAACGATTATCTATCAAAAAAAATATGGTATAAAAACTTTTATCTAATAGATAATGAAATAAAAATGACAATCACATATAAAATATTAGATAGGAGTGGATACTTTTATTTTCACAATAATTTTTTACAGATATTTGATATAAGAATAGATGTAATAGATGGAATAGATGGGTACAAATTTTCCATTGAAACGAGGGATAATTGTATTCATTTAAATGATTGTTTTAAAAGAGGAATAAAAGAAAAAAGAAATGAATGGTGTAATATCATTCGTAGCAATATAGAACTATTCCATAATCATTGCAAAGATATGTATACGAGAGTAAATGGATTATGAAAATAAAAATATCACGCAATGAGCATTTAAAAGTAATTCGTCCTGAATAGTACAGAATAATTAATATAAATGATGGTATACTAAGAATAAATTTAATAAAAACCAGAAAAAGATATGAATTAAATTGGTGGATTCAAAATTATACGATAGATTATAATCAAAAAGACAAAAAAGTCTTATATATAAGAATGGGATTATTTTCATATAGCAAATATCATTTTAATAAGCAAAATATATCACATAAATGGAATAATCAAACAATTCTATCATGACAACTTATTAAGGTATGAAAAACAAATAGGATTACATGGATATAAAGAATATATTGAATCAATAAAAAAAGGGATGATAGTCTTTGATGGGATATGAACTTACTTGTACCAATTATTTAAATAAATATGTTCCTAATTATAAAAGTTATAAAATATGGAATAAAAACGGTATATTTTTATGGTTACGATTTTCACAAAACAAGGTTGTTAGTATCAGAAAAGAAAATTGTGGAATAGAATTTGGATTTCGATATGGAGAAGATAGTTTGGGATATGTTATAGAGGATATAAATTGCATTAAATATTTAAAAACATATCAAACGATATGGTATAAAAAAGAAGAACGAATGAATAAGATATTAAAAGATTTTTCTGATATGAAAAAAGATTTAAAAAGAGAGATAAAAGAATTTTGGGTATATAGTAATGGAATATGAAAAGGACACCTCCATGATTAGGTGTCCTTTTCATATATACAAAAAGTAATCAAAAAATACTTGAAATTGTTGACAAAAAATGATATAATTAATGTAATAGGAGAGAGAGAAATGTTAGATATAAAATTACAGTCAACTAAAATAGGAGATACAGTAAAAAAATATAAAATCAATTATATTGTCAATAACGATACAAAAGAAAATAAAAATTTTAAAATGATGACATTCATTAAAAACAAATATGATAAATTCATTCATATAGTATTAAAATATGATGATATTACACCTGCATATATTATTGCTACGCAGAAATTAATTCAAGAATTATATCGTAATAATAAAAAATTCTATATACAAATGGAAAGTAAAGATATTTATGCCGATTATTATGACCCATTTTTTAAATATAACAGGATTTTATTCAAAAGAGTAAAAGAAAGTCAAATATTAATGAATGGAATGTAAATTATGGTTAAAGAATTATATATGGATGAATGTAATGAACTAGAAACCATGTATGAACGAGACGTTATGAATTGAGATTTCGTAGAAGAAAAAAATATATCACCAAATTTATGAAAACAACAAATGGTTTATACGCAGTTAGTAAAGATATATGGAGTATAAAAATGAAAACTGTATGGTATAAAATACAAAGTGAATTTTGGAATTTGCAAATAACTATTAATCTATACTTTAAAGGCAAAAAAAATCAATATGATTTTGAAATTTATAATAAAAAAATATATTTCAAAGAAAAACAATCAGATATAAGTGAATTACAAATAAGCTTCATACCATTAAATTTCATGTATGGAGAATGTGACATAAAAACATTATTTAATGATATGGAATATATTGGATGGTACACAGATGATGAATATCAATTTTATTTAAAAAGAGCAACTATAGAATTAGCAAATTATTTATCAAAATATAACAGAATTAAGAAAGATATACAAAAAGATATAATAATTGAATTTGGGATATAGAAAAATGAAAAATTTAATGGATATAGATTTTTATAATGATAATTGGGATAAAACATCGGTTACTTTATCAGATTATACAAATATTGGTATATCTATTTATACTAATCATGATGAACAAGAATACTTAGATACAGATTTTTATCTCAATTAGGTCATTTTGACATTCAAGAAACTAGTGTATTTGAAAATTCAACATTACATATTAACGAACCAATTACAAAGTTCTATTCAGAACGTTCTTGTAAATTTAAAACATTACGTGGTGAAGCGAATTTTGATTTAACAGATGGCAAATTAAATATCATGTATAAAATTTACAAAAAAAATATATAAACATAATCTGAAACGAATCAGAAAAAACTAGTATATTCTTTTGGGATGTGATAATTATGGGGCGATTTCAAAGTAATAAAATTATAATAAACAAAAAAGGTAATTTTTGTTCTATTAATAAAATGAATATTTTTGATAGTTACAATGACTATCAAATTGAAATTGTTTATGAAAAATTTACCTACAAAAAACACATCACATTGAAAATAAATAAATACAGATATACATATGTATTAAAACATAGTTTAGATGATAACATATTTTATATAGACAGCAATGATAAAAAACACATTTATTATGATGAAATTAAAAATTATGTAGAAAAGAATTATAACAAAATCATGGATTATTATAGAATGTTAGTTACTTATCAAAGTGGATTGTAAACAATCATATATAAAGGAAAAAAGAAACATTTTAGGCTATGGGGAAATTGATTTTACAGTTTGTAATAACAAATTATCATATATACATTCTAAACAACTAAAGTATTTAATGCCAATTATAGATAAATATCAATCTGAATTAATAGAATTAACAAAACGATGTCGTGTTATATGGGAAGGAATGTAACATCATGCCTTGGGTATTAAAAGAACGAGTAATAATAAATAAAAGTTTTTATGAAATTAGAGAAATTTATTATAATTGGAATTTAGAAGTACTGTTCTATTATAATATGGATAGTGATTTTAAAATTGGATTTTGTAATCATCAAAAAAATTATCTTACTGTTATTACAGTTAAAAATTTTTTAGATGTTTTTGACATAAAAAATAAAAGAAATATAGATGAATTAGATGATAAATTTATTCCGCATAAACAAATTTTAACTGATTTAATGAAAAATTTTTATATTCGTTGTGGTGGATTATGAAAGATTTTACATTAAAACAATGCAAATATACTATTCCACATAAAGATATAAATCCGTATATATTTGATGATTTTTACGAATATTATATTAAGGATAATGTTCGTTTAACATTTGCATACAATGAGCGTTTAAAATATATGTTTAAAATACATAGTGGATTAGAAATAAATATTATATTGGGTCGTACAGAAAAACAAACTTACATTATTAATGATATATATCATATGGAATTTAATAGAGAAAAATTTACAAAAGTTATTGGTGAACGAACACAAAAAATAACTAGACAAATTGTATCTAAATATCACGATGAATTTTTAGTTAATACAAAACAATTCTTTATATTAGTTAATGGTATATAATGATGATATTATGATTAATTATTTGTTTTGCAAAATTTTAAATAATAATTTACATATTTCGTTTGAAAATGGGAAAAAGAAGTTATAGAATTTAAATCGAGCAAATCAACAAATGAAGTGATTGTGTGTTATACAAGACACTATATTATCAATTATTTAATCCATATATAATTTTGTTGGACAATATTCTTTACCATACAGAAAAATTGCAGATATATATGTGATTTTATACTGATTATAAAAAGGCTACTATTCAATAGTAGCCTTTTAAAAATATATTTAAAACTGTTGACAATGAATATAATATATGGTATATTTAAATAAAAGGGGGAATAAAAAATGGAAATGATAACACAGACAAAATATTATCTAACAAATCCATTTATAGATAAATATGCTTCAATTTATATCAATGATAATATACAATTAATATTGCAATATGAAGAATATGAGGTCACAGAAGATTGTTCATATGAAACTTGTTGTGTTGTTGATGTATTTGTAAAAGATTGTGAATATTACATGACTTTAGATATAAACAACCAAGGAAAAATTTACAATTATGATGATTTTAACGATATTCCTGAAAAAGAACGACAGAGTATAATAAAATATTATGCTAAATATAAAAATGAAATTATCAATTATGCAAAATTATTTTTATCATATACAAAAGGCATTTAACAGTCAACTACTCCCGACTAAAGTCGGGAGCTTGTAAGTCGGAATTGCATAGGTACTAACGACATCCAAGATGTCTCCCTAAATCCGCCTACATCGTCGGGTGGCTAACAACACCCGCTTTGCTAAGGAGTTTACTCCGAAGCAGTTGTTATTCTTTCGTAGCGAGGATGGTTATCTCCGGAAATCCACATAGTTCCGAGGTGTTGAATATTTATAGCTCCAATACGGTCATCGTTAGACTGATAGACGCATTGACAATAATATAAACGTATTAAACAAATTACTAATATGCCAAATGAAGAAGAAATGATTAACCTAGATAAGAAAATGAATAAAAAATTAACTCATTTAGAAACATTCTTTAAACAAGAATTTTGTAAAAAATTTGGTTTATGACTTATTATTTAAACTATAATTAATAGTTATAGTAAATAAATAATAAGTCAATTTTTATTATATATTTATTGTAGAAGATAAAACTTTTAACATAAAGAGTGGTGAATTTTAATGCAAAAACAATGGACATTTGAAGAACAAAATGTTAAAATTGTATATAGAAATAAGTGTTCACAAAAATATCATGATACATATCATTATCGGTTTGATATTATTCATCAAGACAAAAAGGCTAATATAGATATTACAATTGCCAATGATTATATCATGAACAGTTATGGTGAAATGAAACATAATAACCATAAAACTCTTGTTTTATCTATAATAGACAAAGATATTCACTATACTCATAGAGCGTATGATATAAAAATTAAAAATGGATTAAAATTTATATCACAAAAAATAGAAATACCATATCGAAAAGGAAATTTTAGTATAACCAATTATAAAAAACAAAAATACTATATAAATATGAGAAATCACAAGCAAAACATCAATCAATATAAAAACATTTGTATTTTTTTTGATGATTTTTTAATAAATGATGGTCAACGATTTATTCAAAACATTATTACTTATACAGAAGGATTATAAATATTGAGCAAAATAACAAAATATGGTACTATAATATACAATGACCATTTATCGTTATATACAACTGAAATTACATATCATGGTGAAACTTATCGCATACATATTAGAGTCAATACAAGTAGTTCTTATTGCTATGAAAATTTTCATCATAATGTTGCAGATAGCTTCCATTTTGATATAACAAATAAAGATGGCATTAAAATTAATGCTAATATTGTTGGTAAAAACGATAAGTATAGAACAATATGGTTTATAGAAAAAATTTTTGACAAGGATTATGTTATAAAAGCAAAAAAAATATATAGAAATTATAAAGAAGAAATTTTTAAAATGGTAACGATAGGTAGAGGTATATGAATATAAATTCATATTTTCGTTTTCAACATATTAAAACGAAATATATAGAAATATTCAATGAAACATATAGTCAATTTCAATTAACATATAAAGATGGTATTTTAAATATAGACTATTATTATAGTCATAATAATAAAAGAGATTTTATATTAATAATTAGATATAATTTTTATTATAGTAGTCATTATAAAGTACGTTTAACTTCAAAAGGAATTAAAATTATGGATATTACAAAACAAGCTGCATTTAAATATGATGTGCCTATGGATTTTAAAACATCAAAAAAAATCATAAGATTTGTTAAAAAACGTTGTTTAAAACAATTTTATATTATATCTTTTGGATTATAAACGACTATCTAGTTGATAGTCGTTTTTCTATTCAAAAAACTGTTGACAAAAATAAAAAATTTTGATATAATTTTTTATAAAAGGAGAGATTAAATATGATTTATATTCGTTCAATTGAAGCATATCATAGATTTGGAGCTTGTAATATCAAAATTATTGATGAAGAACATCGTCATGACTATGAAATATACTTAAACAATAAATTCAATGTTCGTTTTAATGCTCATATGAGTAACACAAATCGAGTTTGCATTAGAGGTTTAGCTTGTACCGAATTTAAACCAATTTTTCATGATGGGGAATTAAAACTTTATTTAAAAGATAACAATATATGTCATGGAGAAAATTCAGGATACTATAGTTATAGTGAATTTAAACAGCATTGGTTTAAACGTGTACGTAAAATAGTTGATATATTACCACAGAATATTGTGCAAAAAGCATATATAATTAATTATGGATTATGATAGAGGTAAGATGATATGGAATTACATCATATAAACAATCTAAAATCAACACAATACAGTCATTCTTCATTTGGCAAAGATTTTTTATTTAAAGATAATATTCACCAAAATACATATCTAATTCGAATTCTTAATGAAAGATATGTCCACATTGACGCATGGAAAACGAAAAGCAATCGTTGTTGTGTTAAAGGTGTGAAGGATAAACTTGTATATTTCCATCAAAATGATAATCATAATATAGATATAATTTTTATTGAACCATATCAATTTAATTTCGATGGCGATAAAGACTATATTAAAAGATGGTATATTAGAGCAAACAAATTAATTGATAATATACCACAAGATGATAGAAAAGCAATGTATATCATGATATGGGGTGTATAACGATGTTTCTTGAAAAAATTTCTACTCTAGTTAAGTATGACTATTATCATTTAATGTCAAATGAGAATGGATATTATGGCGGGAATCAATATACAATTAATCAAAATAACAATTTAAACATTTGTGTATCATTTAATGAAAATGGGAATATTCGATTAAACGCGACCTATAAACAATCATGCAGAAGGAAAATCAAATGTTTACATCAACTGTGCTTTAATTTTGTTTTTCAAGAAATCCCTACTTTTAACATATTCCCTAAAGATAGAAAAAGTATTATGGATAAAGATGCTATACGTATAGAAAAAATGATTAATTCAATCCCAACAAATTTAATTAAGGATATGTATGTTTATACAAATGGGATGTGATATAATGTTTAAATGGGATATGAGGAAATGATGACATTAAACAATTTTAATAATAAATACTACTTATCTCACAGTTGTTCATTTTGTATAGATACACATCACATTTCTAATTATAACAAACTAACTTCAATATTTCATTTCCAAAACAAAACAAATAATTCTAATATTAAGATTACAATTTTTTATAGTACTCCATTTCTAGGGTTAGAAAGATACTTTAAACATTTGGAAACAGTTAAAACAAAAATTAAAATCGAGTATATTAATGATAATTTATCAATTGTAAAACAAATTGATATTTTTAATTATGCCATTCACCGAACAGATGATGGAGAAATACAATTAGATTATTATGATACATACGTTGGGGACTTACCAAATCCACGACCGAGTTCATTATATGAAAGTTTTGATAAAACAGAAACAGATATAAATATAAAAGATTTTTTTATCAATAATTTCTGCAAATATAAATTGCTTGAACTTATCAATATTAATCATGGAATTTAAAAACAGGTGTTGACAAAACACCTGTTTTTTGATAAACTATTTATATAAGAATAATTATATGAAAGGAGAAATGGTATAATGGATTATTATAAAAAATGGGAAAAATACTATAATAAATGGCTTCTTTATCATGGTACAAGAAATCCAAAATCATATGATATTTATGTACCTTATCAAAATTATAATATTTATTTAAAATTTGTAGAAGATAATCTAAATATTATCAACGATAATTTAATACCATACCCTTCTGAATATAGATATTTTAATGTATATGTTATTATTGATAAAAAAAGTGATGCGCAATATGAAACCAAAGATACGAAAAAATTAATTATAAAATTATCCTATTATGATATGTTTGAAGATGGTATTAAAGAAGGATATGATATTGATAAGTTAAGTGATATAACACAAGATGAAATTAAACCAATCAGACAATTATTAAATAACTCTAAAATTTTTAACTTTAAAAAAGTATCGGAATGGGCAATAAGAAGGTGTGGATTTTGAAAAATCTTAGGTCTATTGACAATTTTATAATAGAAAAACAAACAGGTGAAGATTTAAACAGATATTATTGTGCTCCATTTAAAACAGAACATTGGACTATTTTTAACAATTACAATTCTGTAAGTATCAATTTACATTTTTATCCATTTGATTCTGATGATATTTTGCCATTTTATCAATTTGATTCTGATAATATTTTGCCATATAAATTAACCAAAGATACTCCACTTATGCTTTGTCTAACTATTACTGGTATATCATATGTAGATTTTAAATTATCAATTTTTATTGATAATGATACTTTTAAAATTGAATCTCCTAAATCTGCATATAACAGAAATCAATACATGTGTTATTTAACAGAAAATCAAATTAACAGATTAACAAAATATTTATCTGCCATCCCAAACGATTTATTACAAAATATTTGTAAACGTATGTATAATAGTAGAAATGAAATTTTTGATAAATATAAAGATAAGATTATAAAGGTACGTGGTTTATGAAATACATTGATACATATATAAATATTGCTAATGACAATATTATTATTGTTTCAAAAACAAAATCGTGTAAATTTGTATTTTCAATATATTTATATAAATTTGTTAAAAAATTTTTTTCTAGCAAATTTAATAAAAATAGTTTTGGAACAATAAGTTTAAATGTCTATAAAATAGATGAACAAGGTCAATACAAAACTGAATTTAAAGACGTTATTTGTTCACTAATATTTAAAAATAATCAATTTAAATTAGACATACTTAAATTTAATTATTTACCAAATAATCCATTGAATGAAATTACACAACAAACATTATTTCAATAATATATGAATATTTGTAATATAAACAAAACATTTCATCAAATCGTTTTAACTTATATAATTATGAGAAATGGAATATGGTTACTTCATTTATACCAAATAATAAAAATATTACGTGTTCACAATGTCATCATATATTAGAATATCGCTTTAAAAATAATGTGTCAAACATATCATTTCATTTTGAATATTATCATTATCCTGTCGAAATGAATTTAGCCATTAATTATAAGGGATGGAAAAAATATCATGATATTATGCTAAATGATTATCAGTTCCTCCATTTAAAAATGGTTTTAAATTCAAAAAACAAAATTCAATTAAAATTTAAAGAAAAATATAAATTTAAAACAAAAGAAGAAAAAGATATTGTAACAAAATTTATAAGAGACAATTTAGATGATATAATACCATTTGTGTATATATATGGAGTTGGGTTATAATTGTTTTCATATCATATTACTACCAATTGTGAACATAATTATTTTTTATTTAAACAGAACGATATAACTATGTATATAGGATTATCAATGCAATCATTTGATAATCTATATGACACAGACAATATAGAATATTTAAAACAATATGAACCTTTTGCTATTGGATTGGTTGATTTAATTATCCCCAACGAAGATGATAGATTACATGATGTTTATATGCGTATATTTAAACACAAACAGAAAAATAATTTTACTTATCTATTAGGAGATTTTACAACATTAGGTGATAAATATCCAAAATTAATGGTACAAAATGTACTAAATGAATTGAATATAACTGATGATTTTGTACAATTAATGCTATGCTATAATGGGGGACTATAATATATGTATTATTATTATTTGCCAAATTTTCATAATGTTTTTCCACGTTACTCATATCAATGTGGATTTGATTTGAGACATTATCAGAATACAGAATATAGAATCTCTATTATAGTTTGTTTTGAAAAAGAATGGAAAATTTTAATTAATTTATTTAAAGAGTGCTCTTTGAAATATACTAATACTTTTTGCTTTGCTTATAATCATGGTAATGATACAATATATCTAAGAAAAGTTAGGAATATAAAATGTTATCCACACGAAATTACACAAACAATTAAAGAATTATCACAAAATGTAACAACACCTCAAAATTTAAAATCATATATTGTATATTGTTGGGGGATGTGAAAGATGAAATGGAAATATTCTTGTAATAATGATGTTACAGTATATATAAATCAAAACGAACATGATTTATATAATACTGTAGGTACAGTATATAATATATATAATAAAAGTGTTTGGAGTTGCAAAGCATCTAATTTTAGTACTCAACATTCAAATTGTCCTAAAAAAGAATCTGAAGAAATAATTAAATTTAACTATATAATTTTTTATGGAATATAACAGGTAGTACAATTCACGTACTACCTTATTTCTTTATAAGAAAAGTTAAAAGTGTTGACAAATTCCAAATAATATGTTACAATATATGAGAAAAGGAGAGATAAACAATGAATTTAAAACGATTTACACAAACTAGTTTTATAGTAGGAATGATATTGACATTTACACCATTATTTTGTTATTCTGCATTTCCAATGCCACATAATGCGGATAGTGTTATACTTAATTCTATGTGTTATATGATTATCATTGGATTTGTGAGTACAACAATTTCAATTGTCTCATTTGGAGTATATATCTATTTGAAATATATACATATTAGCAAAACCATTAATATTAAAATGCCAGATTTGGATATTTCTGATAAATTACTTCTTTTTAAAAATAAGAACACAAAAATTGATTTAGACAAAGAAATTGAATATCAAAGAGAACTTTTATATAAAATAGAAGAAGCATATAAGCTAAATAAAATTAACATTGTTGATTGTAAACGAAAATCAGATGTTATACAAAATCGTCTTGAAACATTGGTTTGGCTCAAAGAAAGAGAGGGAAAATAATGACGATATTTGATTTTATGAATAATAGTCCAATATTAACCTTCTTTCTTTTATTTTTGATTTGTAATACAATTGTCAGGGTAACTAAAGTATTATTTAATTATCATGATACCGAAGAAGATAAGGAGAATAAAAATGAAACGCATGACGATGGACAAAACAAGTGAAGATGTTCTGAATGAAATGGATAATTTGGATAAACTTTACAAAAAAGTTAAATCAGACTTTAAAAAAGTTGATATGACTTTCGACAATTTTATGTATTATGCAAAAGGAACATATACATATCTTTGTAGTGCTCATAAATCGGACGAAATGCCTGTATTCTTTGTTTTGTACTATGATATAAACGATAAGTTGCGCGCATATATCCCAAAACACAATTTTCTTTCTAAGGAAGATAAAAACCACATTCGTCATGCTATTCCTCTTGATTCTACTGAATTAAGCAAATGGTTCGATAGTAAAGACAGTATTCACAATATTTATGATGATTTTCATAAGCATATTTGTCCTGGTCGTTCTCGCAAGCAAATGGTTAGCTATGCTACTATTGATAAAGAACAATTCGATAAGTACATCGAATATGTATATAATAAAGATATGGATGCAAGCATCTTAGACTTTGTATACAAAGATTGTATCGTTGCCATTGATTATGATGACATTACTAATGTAAAAGTTGAATATTTTTCAAACGATATTGTCCCACACTTGGTAATGCGTTTTTCTTCTAAAGATAATTTAGATTTCTTTGGCTACATTTTCATTGATAACAAAAACACTTTAAGACTTTACATTCCTGTTATTGGAAATAACCTTAACCGTTTTACCATTGAACCAAAAAGTAACAAAGAAATTGATTACGCAGACTTCAAAAAAATGGACAAAGATTTCCGCAAAGGAATTATTCGTAAAGGTATTTGCAGAAATAAATTTTCTCGTGTAAATCTATTCAAATGGAATGGTATTCCTGTAGAGAAAATTAAAGATGAAAAGGTAGAAGCCAAAGAAAGTTCTCATGATGAAATTAAAAACTCTTTTAACTTGAATTGGCTCAAAAAAGAGTTGGAAATGAAACTAAAGCATTCCGTTACAATTGAAACCAAAATTGATGATGAAAAGATGGCAGAATGTGGAGAAGAAAATATTCAGTATGAACATGTATACTTTTATAAAGTAAAGTGCCATATTGATGGTTATCACGATTTCTATGTATTTGTATATTTGGATAAAGATAACAATCCAAAATACAAAATCCCATATGAAAACAATTCTTTTTATCACGGACATTTGATTGAAGATAAATACAAAACGCCATATATTGACATTGGCAAAGTCAATGAAAATGTTTTTGTTCGCATTGAAGAAGAACAAGAAGAATTTGCAGTATATGACTTGCGTCATGCACGTAAATTCGGTAAAGACGATTTGCTTAAACACCTTACAACCGATATCCTTTCAGAAGTTCCTCCTGACGATTTGAGAGAAGAAGTAAATGGTCTAAAATTCAATACGAATATTGTTGAAACTGATGATGATTTGGTATATAATGTAATGGATTATGATAATGGTAAGGTATGCTTTTATCTTGACCGTATGAATAAACTCCGTGCATATATTCCTTATAACAAGGATTACAAACGTGACATTGAAGAAACAATTATCTGTTAAAAGGTGGTATAAAATTGATTGTAGAAATTATTGTAAAAAACAAAAAATACATTAAAGTGATTAAACAATCATTGGAAGAGTTTCTTGATGCCAATTCAGATAATCATAAATATTTCTTGAACCATACATTAGAGGTTTTTTGTCGAAACATTATTATGATTATATTTGCTAATTTAGTCAAACAACATTCATTGCATGACCCATATATTACGTTCATTAACGATGCAGAGTATTGGCGTATTTCATCAGAATTACACAATTCATTGATAATGAAAAATATAGGTCAAATGGATAATTGTAGTCCTACAGTAGATAAAGATGAAAATTATATTTATCTATATCTGAATACAAATAATATGTCATATTGGAAAGGATAAGTGTTATGAATTACAAAGTTACTTTTCGTCACAAATGTAACAGTAAGAATATTGATGGTCAACTCATTCGACAATTGTTTTTCTTCACATCGGACGCATTTAGATATCAATATGTGATTGATATTGCGCAAAAAAATGATAAATTGCTGGTCAATTATCGTGTAGATGATGTAACCGATAATAATAGATGCTTATTCAAATCAGAAAAAGATAAATTCTGTGAAGCATTTATATCTATGAAAGACGTTCCAAAAATTCTTAAAAACGCAAACGGATATGCTTATAATCATTGTACAAACAATAACACTAAGCAGTTTGCTAAAGCCGTTGATAAATGTTTGAATTATCTTTCATATCATGGAGAATTGATTGGAGAAGATAAATAATGATTTTACATGATACATTACTTCAAAAAATCAAAAATGCAGATATAGCATATTATGATAATGATAACCCAATTATGAGTGATGAAGATTACGATAATCTCCGTAATGAGTTCATCACTCATTTTGGTAAAAAAGAATTAGATTATATTTCAGGACATATTAAAAAAGGATTAAAACCTTTTAAACATCCTACTAATATAAATTCGTTGGATAAAATCAAATTTTATGAAAAAGAAAAACTAAATAAAACTATTAAAAAACTATACCCTGTAGTACTTGAATTAAAACTAGATGGATTAACCATTGTTGCTTATCCGAATGGAGAATTTGTTACAAGAGGTAATGGTTCAAATGGTGAAGTTCTTAACAATTTCCCATGTGAACCAAATCATTCTGAATATCCTATTCGTGGAGAAGCATTTTTAACGCAGTCTGATTTTGAATGGATTAATGAACAACAAAAAAAACAAAACCAGCCACTTTTTGCCAACGCAAGAAATGCAGCAGCAGGTATTTTACGTAGATTGGATAAAAGTCCCTACCTCGATAAAATCCAATTTCTAGCTTATGATGTAATAGGCTATGATAAAAGTGAATTGGATAAATTAAAATATATTGAAGAAAATACTTCGTTCAATACAGTATCATACTTATTACCAAATTGTTCATCAGATAGAATTATTATATACATTGAACAAATGTATCAAGATAACATTAACAAAGATATTCCTATTGATGGTATTGTTGTTAAATCAAATATTGAACATAGCCTAGAAAAATTTGGTTCTACTGTTCATCACCCACTTAATGCTTTTGCCTATAAAGCACAGGACGAAGCAAAAACAACAACAATTAGAGACATTAAATGGCAAGTTGGAAAGGAATGTATTACTCCAATTGCTATTTTTGACCCGATTCAATTAGAAGGTACAACAGTATCACAAGCCACATTATCAAATGCAGGTATTGCAGAATATTTTGATTTTCATATTGGTGATACTATTATGGTTATTAAAGCCAATAAAATTATCCCAAAAATTACACAAAAAATTCAATCATCTAATGGAGAAAAACTAACTATTCCTTCTACTTGTCCTTCTTGTGGACAACCATTGACAAAGCAGAATACAAATACAAATTCATATAATCTAATTTGTACAAATGATACCTGTAAAGGTAAACTTGTAAGTAGAATTGAATATATGTTTTCTAAGAAAAATATTAACGTAAAAGGTTTATCCGAACAAACTATTATTAAATTAATTGATAAAGGATTTGTAAATAAACCAACAGATATATTCAATTTAACGTTACAACAAATCAAACAATTAGATGGATTTGCAGAAAAAAGTTCTCAAAATCTTTTCAATGAAATCAAATCTGTTAAGGAATTACCATTAGAAGTATTTATATCTTCCATTGGATTTATTGATATTGGAATTAATGTTGGAAAATTACTTGCGCATACATTTCATTCTTATGATAAATTATATGCTATTCTTACAACAAAATCTGATTTAACCTTTATTGATGGTATTGGTGAAAAAACCGCAAAAAAATTAATTTCAGATAAATTTATTTCTGAAATGGAAGAATTACGTAAATATATTACTCCAATTGATAACGAAATAGAAACCAAAAATTTATCTTTTGTTATCACAGGTACATTATCAAAACCTCGTACAGAATATATTAATTTGATAGAAGCAAAAGGGTATAAAGTAACAGGCACAGTTACTAAAAAAACCAATTATTTAGTTATGAATAATAAAACATCAACTTCAACAAAAGCTAATAAAGCTCGTCGATTAAATATTCCAATTATTACAGAAGAAGAATTAATTAAACTACTTAAATAAGGAGTTTTGAAATGAGTAATATATATGATATAAACGATAAATATATTGAATTAAAAGCTAAATATAAAAATTTAGAAACTCAATATATGTTATTAAAGAGAGAAAAAGAGTTATTGCAAACACGTCTGCAAGAAAAAATTGATTACATTGATGGAATATGTGCAGAGTTAAATCGTTTATCACTTCCAAAAACATTTTCTCACCAAACTGTATCAAGCGATTTTCAAGTAAATGAACAAAAACCACTTGAAAATTATACAGGTGTATCACGTAATTTAAAGGAAATTGTTCATGGTAAACGAATTAATGTAACTTCTACGAACTCACTAATACCCACGGGCAAGCCCGTGGGGTTTTCGCCACAGATATTATAACAAAAATCCCTTATGTATTTACATAAGGGATTTGTTATTTAAAAAAAATGTTGACAAATATACTGTATAAGTGATATAATATAATATATAAAAACAAAGAAAGGAGATAATCACAAATGCCTATTATCAATTACCATAATACATTTGTATCACAAAGAGAAATAGATAGATGGAAAAATCAACAAATCTATCATTCTAAACAATCCATTCCTATGTACAGTTGCTATTTTTCTATGTACAATTGCTATTTTTATTCTGAAAGTGACCATATTTTAGAGTATACAATCAATTTTGATTATAATGACAATACTCTGTATATGGTATATGCAATAGATGATTGTGGTTTTGATGAACATAGATATATTTGTGATTATAATAAAGAAAAAGTTCTTTATAAAAAATTAGAAAATATTTTAGTAGATAAACTAAAAAATTATCATCATGAAAAAGTTCGATATACAAAAAATTATATTATGAACTTTCCACACATTACCAAAGAAATTATTGTAAAAACTTTTGGCTTATAAGAGGTACTAATTATGGTTATAAAAAACGTTTACAAAAAAGGTTTTATTACTACGTCTTTAATGAACGAAACAAGTACATGGGAACAACAAATTTTTTATGCAAATAAAGAAACTATTGAACTTTTTGGTCATAACCATATCTCTAATAATACAACTAATGTAATATATACAATTAATTATAATTTTGATAAACAATATTTTTATTGTACATATTGCATGAATGAATTTTGGACAAAAACATATAAATATTTTTTGACTGAAAAAAATAAAAATAAACTGCATATCAAAATGAAGAATATTTTAACTGATTTTATTCGTCACGATTTATCTTCTTATTACGAAGTTCAGCCAAACGCTTTAAAAAATTTTCCTCATTTTACAATGGATGATGTGACAAAATGTTTTGGCATTTAAAGAACCTATTTAATTGGATTATCAATAAATGGTATAATATTATTATACCATTATTTCATATTATTACATTACCAATTAATTTATTGTACATTATACTATATTCTAAAATATATGAAGAAACAGAACAATTAACTTATATGAAAGATAAATATGGTATTTGTGAATTAGCTATAAAAAGACTAGATAAATATTTTGATTTTAATAAGAAGAATATGAATAAATATAAAGATTTCAATCTACTTTCAACAAAATTTTATAACATTTTGTTATTCAATAAATCTACTAGTGTATTTTTTTATTTAAAAAACTTTAATATTAAAGATGACTTAGTATATTATTATCCAAATATCAAAATAAAATATAATAAACATTGTTTTGACCAAAACAATGCTATAAATTTTGAAACGGATTATCATGCTTTATCAAAATCTATAAAATCATATATTAAATCAACAAACATGGATTTAATTAGTATGATTTGTGAATATATTTTTATTTACTGTTTTATTAAATATTCTTTCAATAAATATGTAAAGAAAGACTACAACAAATTTATTATAAAATCAATTCAGAAAGTAGGTATGTGATTATGCATTTTCTTTCCGTTAAAAATTTTAAATCACAAATACCCAAATCACAAATACCCAAATCATTATATATATTATTATGCGATACATATGATATATATACCACTGATACAAGTATATCAAAAAATACATACGATGTATATCGTTTTCAATATATTGTATATGTAAATAAATTAGATTTAGATATACATATACGTTTACATATATCATGTTATGAAAAAAATGTTGCTATGTCTATATCATTTATGAAACCACCATATTTAAATAAACATCAAATGCGAAAATCACTTGATACTTTATTATATTCTATTCATACAGAGGATAATCCACACATATATCAAAACATGATAAAACAAACCTATCCCACATATTTCTTAAAATATATGGATAAGAATTTATTATATAAACGATATATTATGTTTCATGGAATATAATACTATGAAAGATATATTACAATTTTTAATGATTATATATTCTCCCATTAATTCAATTATAACGATACTATATCAACTATATATAAAATTATATAATTTTGTTATTTCTATTCATTTTACAAAAAAAATTGTTGTTGCACCAGCATCAAATGTAAACATGTTGAATATTTCTTATGAATACTTGCTATATATAAACCAATATAAATATCATATAAACTTTTTTTATTCTACAAATCAACATTTTATTGTTGATATATTAGTCAATTACAAAGAAAAATGTGAAAATCATTTTATTTGGTATCAATCTATTTATAATTTTCCTGCTTATTACAACAACTATATAAAATCTTTTATAGATTTTATGAAAATGTCAAAAAAATAAATCATATAATTATAAATATATGATTATTTTTATACCTTTTTTCATCTTTGTACTGTTATTTATTACATAAACATAAAATAATAAATTAAGTACAATTAATGGGAGTAAAAAAATATGGATTATAAAATAGAAACTTCTGATATAATCAAAGTGAGAAACAATTCCATGTTTCAAGATTATCAAATTACAGGATATAAACTAATTCATCATGTTATCAGTTCATCAATAGAAATTCAAATAGATTACAGTTTAGACTATACTTATTCTAAATTTACAACTTATAGGGAAAAACCAACTATAAACTATAATGTAGCAAAATACAGTATTAAAATTCATTTGATTACAATACATAAACTGAATTCTGAACGTTCATTTACCTTTTCTACCGATAATTGGAAATTCAAAAAACCAGCTACTATGGAGAATTTCAATTATACAATTTCTAACGATAAATTATATGGTGAATTGCTAACATTTTTACAAGAACATTATTATGATAATGAAGATGTACAGTTATTATTAGACTTGTTTAAATTTTATTTACAACATAGAAACATGGCACAAATTTATAAACTATTCATTATACAAGATGGATTATAAGATAACCTATAAAATGGTTATCTTTTTTTAAAAAAGTTAATTAAAATTGTTGACAAACAGTACATTATGTGCTAATATATAATTACAAAGAAAAAGGACAAAAACTAATTGGAGGTAAATAAAATGAACAAGTTGTTTACACAAATTGAAGATGAAATTCTTGAAAATTCTTTCACAGAACATCCTATTACTCATAAGTATATTCGCGATGAAGAAAACAAATATGATATTATAATTGGACAATTCGACAAAAACAATTGTACGCCTAGTGAACGAGATTTCTTCGTGAATAATATGGAAGAAAATAATATTGACAACGTAGAAATGTACAATATTATGACTATCAATTCGCATAAAATGTATGCTTCTAATGGTATGAGCTATTCAATTTATTGTTTCAATAATTTTATGGGACACAAAATTGGTCTACTTACCACATTTAAAAATAAGAATTATTCCGATAATATGTATTTATACAAATCTATGTATTTGAATGCAAAAAATAACGAGGTTTCATTTGTCGATACCTGTATTAATGGTGCTCCTGATATTCACAAATCTGTTGTTTATCGTAAAGGAAATGACGCTATTATCTTTGGACTCCGTATTCCACAAGATATGATTTTGGATAGTGCTGAAGATGATTTTGATGATGCTTTTAATAAATTGTGCAAATACAATAAATATATCATTCCGCAGTTATATTGCACAATTATCATTGATAATGTTCCTTATCCTATCTATGTCATTGAACAGATTTTCTTCATTTTTAGAGCCATGAAAGATGATAAAAATATGAATACGCTTCAGAAATATTTTGAAGTGATGTTTAAGGATTTTGAAAAAATGACGAATGAAGAAATTGAAATCAGTAAGAAATTCTTGAATAAGAATTTTGACTCTATCCATAATGACGTTTTCAATAATGGTAATGTGCGTGTACGCATGATTACGCCTATTGGTTTCAACTATGGTTTCTTTGATGATAGTACACAGTACTATTTTAACAAAGATAAGAACTATTTTCATTCTTTCTGTAAAGATGATAAAATGACGTACGACAATAGTTTTGAAATTACAGGTGACGTTGATAAAAATGATATGAAAGCTATCAATATTTTGGTAGAATCTCTTATTTATAATTATCCTGATATTGAACAGTATAAAGACAATGGATTTAAAGTTGTCGATTTTAAAAACGGAAAAGTTGTAATCAAAGGAACGAAAGAAGAAAACAACGATTATTTCGTTAATAGTATTACAGGGTTTACCAATATTGATTTAGTTACCGCTAAATGGGAGACAAAAGATAAAAAGAAACTCCCCAAAAACTCTCTGTATCGCCGTACAATCGCTTTGCGTGACGAATACGATAAATATATCACGACAATGGCTAAAATGCGTGGAACAGACGTAAATTCATTTATTAATAGTCTTATTAAAAAAGAAAATTGATACCTTCCCTAATCCCTATCTATGTAGATAGGGATTTTATTTAAAAAAATTAATTAAAACTATTGACAAATGAAACAAAATATGTTATTATAATATTAACAAAGAAAGAAATACAAAGTGGGAGGTTAATTAACAATGAAATCATTTAGAAAATATTTAATTGATTTGAATGAAGATATTCTTAATCATAGTTTTACAAAAAATCGTATCATGTATTCTACAGCTATGTATAATAATCGTATTGTTGTTGTTAAATATAACGGAAATAAACTTAACAATAAAAATACGGAACAGTACCTTCAAACTCTGGAACGTGAAGTACAGAATAAAATTGGTTATTTCACTACTTATAATATGTCTTATTCCGTAAGTAGTTGGAATGGCTCTTATTCTACTTATGATTATGACCACATTCATTTTAATGAAACCGAACCTGATAGCAATATTGAATTATATGATGTTCTCATTCTTGATGATTGTATGGCTAAATCTAATAGTAGTTATACATTAGTCTGTTTTAATAACTTTTTTGGTAAAAAGGTATATGTTAAATCAGGTTTTAAAACTTACTATAATATTGAAACACCAAAAAATTCTTTCAAATTTTACAAGCTCGTAAATAAGGATAAAGATTTTGGATATGACTATACTCATAATGATATTAATAAAGATGATATTTTTAAATCTCTTTACTATTATCATAAAAACGATGGTATTATTATGTCTTTATTTAACGTTATTCATGATAGTGCTTCTCCTAATATTGGTAATAGAAGATATAATTCTTATCCTTATGACAAAAATGCAAGTAAGGAAGAGAAATACATTATTTCTGTAAAAAGGAAAAATGCACTTAATGTTCCTAATGTTTTTTGCAGAATTAAAATTGGCGAGGCATATTTTACTCTTACTACTCCATTTGATATATTCAACGTCCTGAAACGTATCAAAAACGTAAACAAAGAAACAAAAATCATCTATGATACATTTATGACTTTATTTACGAGATTTGATAAAATGAACCGTCATCAGAAAGCTCTTGCAAAACGTATTTTAGGCAAGGAATATAACCGTATATCTGTCCCCATTATTGATAACAGTTCCGTTACGGTTCGCATGACTACTCCTATAGCTTTTAGCAGAAGATATAATAAGAGATACTATCGTTATGGTTCTACGTATCTTCCGCAGACTCCAAAAGAGTTTATTAATTGTGGATTTAACGTAACAAAACACAAAAAGAACGTTGATAATACAGAATTGGAATTGGCATTCGATACTCTTACTGAAGCGACTTTCCGTTTGGAAGATTATGCTAAAGTCAATGGGTTTAAAACCCTTGAATTTGAACACGGTTACGTTGTTATTGATAAACAGGATACATATAAACCTGATAGCTATAAGTATGATACATATTTCGTAAAAACCAATTGTGGTTTAGCAAAAGTTAATTATGATTGGGTAGACCATGTTTCTGATAACCATGCAACCATTGTGAAGAAACTCAATCTTCTGATTAATGAGTATCAGAAGAAACTTACTACGATGATTAAACTTTCAGGTAGAACGAAAAGTGAGTTGTTGTTCCCATGCGAAAATTAACCAATTTTTTCTTATCTCAAAAAGAAAACCGTGCTTTACTTACTCCATTTAAATTTTATATCAATGATTTTGATATTCAATATTGTTTTGGATATGTATGTGAAATGAAAAAATCTGCTTATTACATCTATGTTTTTTTTGCAGACGATAGTGTACATGTACATACTGTCCATTATAATCAATGGTGTTCTATAAAAAAAGATTACAGTAATGGTCATTGTTTTACATTAAGGGAATTAAATTGTACTCCGTTTATAACTATCAAAAATCAGTTTATTAAAGAAAAAAATAATAAATTCATTCATCATAAAATCTTTGAAGAAATTTTAGATAATTACAAAGAAGATTTTATCTATGAATATATGAAATTCTTCGGTATCTAAAAATTAAGCGTATAAAAACAAATCATACGCTTTTTTTGTATTATTTTATTATTAGATGAATTTTAAAGAAGGAGGTATTTTTGTGCCTAAATATATTGTTGATGAAACTAAAATAATGTGGGAACATAATGATAACTGTTCTTTATGCTCCGCTATAGATAAACAATATAATTATATAGAAGAAATTTTTAAAACTCCAAATTATGATAAAGATTACCTGCAACAACAATGGAATGTTTTAGAAGATATGCTCGTAAATGGCTACGGTGAATTACATACACTAGAAGCAGAAAGTAAAGTACATAAATTTTATAACAATCTTCTAAATGATATGACATTTTATAATGAAGATATAAATAAACTCATTATCAATAAATACGGCAATAAAAAGATTAAATATAATGAAGATAATTTACGTCAAGCAAGCGTTTTATTTAGTCGTTTTTGTAGAAATTGTGGTTCTCGTAAACCTGATATTGTAAATACACATCAATTACTGCAATTTGAATATGATTTAAAAGCTACCATTAATGCAGACTGTCATTCTGCTACTATATCGTGGAATCCTATTGATTATCCTTTTGATTTTACAGTCAAGTTATATAAACGCGCAGATAATACACAAATAGATACTATTAAAGATAAAGATAGCAATGATGTCCCTGATTTATCAAAAGGCAAATTTATCTTACAAAATGATGAAAAAGTTTGGTATCGTTATGTAGATACTTTTCACAATAATGATATTTTATCTTATAATGATACTATGATAGCTGATGGTAGAGCTTATTATTACGCTTTGGAATATTATGACGTAGATAATATGAATTTCCAAACCATCTTTGCTCATACATATAATAAAACATGGTTTGACCATATCCCTAAATTATTGAAAAATTTAAAATATAAACAACACCGCCATTTGATTAAAGATAGTACAGGTAAATTAGTTACAGGTAAATTAGTTACAGATGATTTTATCTATGCTTATTATGAGGATAATAACGATATAGATTTCGGTGACGTGTTCTTTAAATTAAACTCCGACCACGTTCCTTCTTTAGATTATTTTATTACTGATTATCAATTTCAAAATCATGAAAAATTCCACCTTCCTGATAACAATACTTCTTATTTTATTAAACCTTATATAAGAAGTAAATTATTTAAAAAGGATTGGGATAACGACCATCAAATATATCCTGATTTGTATTTTTGGAATACTGATTCACAAGCAGAATTGATTCATTATAAACCTTATTATGATGAAATGTATAATCTGAAATTCGAGGACGGAATCCGCTCTATGAAAATTTCTTATGATTTGAAAATTAGAAACCATATCGACCATATACGTATTATGTTTAAACAAGATGACCAATATATTACTGACGATGATGACGGTACTTATAAAATCGTTGATGTTCCTGCTATACACGCAGCTTATCATTACGAAATTAATATTACAGGTCTTGCTTCTAATACGTATTGGGTGTTTGGTGTGTTTCCTGTTTATATAGATACCGATGCTGATATTCGTACAGAATATCAAACTATTGTTAAAATTAAACCGTGGTTTGTCAAAGATGAATACTTTTCTGATGAATTCGATTTTACTTATATCGGTAAATGGTATTTAAATCATGATTTCGATGATTATGCATTACCTTCTTTAAATCATGTTGTCAAAGCTAATGCTAAGAAAAAAGAAGTATGGATGGTAGATAAACAACAAAAAAAGGACGTTGCTCCCTTGGTTATTCTAAGAGAAACTGTTCCTGAATATTTCTATATCGAATTCGATTATAAAACCGTTACGAAAACAGATTTGGATAGATACCATTATTATATTAATGATAAACGTCAATTGAAAATCGTTGATACGGAAGATAAATGGCTACACTATAAAGAATATTTCTATAATTTGGATTATGCTATCCATAGATGGGAACAAATGAAAATGTCTGATTCTCCGTGGACTTGTTCTTTCGTTGATAATATTCACATCCACAATTTTACTGTTATAGATAAGGAAACTAAAAACTTTACTCGTAAAGATGAATTGAAATATACTAATTATCATTATTATGATAGAAAAATTAAACATAATGGTTTATTCCAACATACTCCTGATAAATTCTATGGCGTTGATATTCAAATTAATCCTTATAATAAGGATTATATTGATATGAACCATAACGGTATTGATGATATTGATGAATGTGAAACTATCGGTAAACCTAATGAAAATTTCGATTGGATGCCTTAATAAAAATTATATAGATTGATATTCTTATATAATCATTTTATCAATAATAATATTACTTCTTTATTTTATAAACAGATTATAGTGCATAATATATTGATTCACATGATTGGTAATTTAATATATAGAAAAAAGAATAGAAGAAAAGATATATTTGTATATTAAGATAAAAAGATTGTTTCGTATAATGAATTAGATATTAAAGTAGATATATTGGTATAATTTTTGCATATAGATATTAAATTAGATATGTTGGTATAATTAAATTGATGTGATTAAACTATATATAAAAATTTAATAATATTATTATTAAAAATACAGGTATATTAAATGATATAATGAAATGATATAATGAAATGATATACCTGTATAATAATATTGATTTAACTGAAAGTACGTAGTAAAATTACGTGCTTTTTTTATTTTGTTTTTAGAGAAATTATAAAAATAGGGAGTGAATAAATGTGCCAAAGAATTTAACAGAAACAGATATTTATTCTCCTTCTATAACTTCTGTAGATATAAATAATGATGTGCCAAATCAACAATTGGCAAACAGAACATTATATTTAAAAACAAGTTTAGAAGCGTTAAAGAATTATTTAGCTACATATAAAACAGACCATACAAAAGAATATAATGATTTAAAAAACAAAGTAGATAAATTATCTACTGATTTAACCACATTATCAAACACTTCTTCTGCTATGGACGAAAAATCTATTTTAGCTCAATTAAAGTCTATTACGACAGATGTAAGTGTATTACAAAATGGATTGAAAACTCATACGCATATGTATGCAGGTGGTAAAAAGCCTGGTGGAGATGCTAATTCAGTAGATGTAATTACAGATAATTTAACAGAATATAATTTGATTGGCTCTATGGAAGCTATGCCAAATAAATTAAGAAGAAATTCTAAAATTAGTATAGAAAATGATACTTTAAAAGCACCAAAAATAGTAGGTGATTTGGAAGGTATTGCAGATAAAGCAAAACAATTAAATAAATCTATTACATTGACATTAACAGGTGATGTATTGGGTTCTGTCCAAATGGATGGGTCAAATGATATTATTATTAATACTAATATTCGTACACAATCTGTAAATGAAGGTGAATATGGTACAGTTGGCGATATGACTTTGGGTACAAGTGGTTCGTTTACCGTTCCTGATATTACAGTTAATAGTATGGGATTAGTTACTGATATTCATAATAGAACAATCTCATTACCAAATAATTTAGGTATTAATGGAATTACTAGTTCTTTACCAACCAATAAAAAAATATTTGTATTGGGTACAAGTGAACAAGCAAGTAAAGCGTCTACGTATACACAAAATTTAGTTTATATAGACGAACATCATTTATACTCAAATGGTAAAGAAGTTGTTAATTTAACAGATTATCAGGCATTGAAAAATAAAACATATGAAGGATATGTTTTAGGAGATGCCTGTGCTCGTGGAGTAGATGAAACAGTTGGTGGGTCGCCTGATGATAATCGTTTAACAACAAGTAATGCTTTATATAGACATAAACATAATTATGCTTTAGCAGATAGTGTTGATGGGAGAAGTTTATATAGCAAGATTGATATAGATAACGATAATATTAATTACTTGGTTGTTAATAATGATAAAAAAGGGGCTTTAAAGAAAAATACCAATATATACGTTAAAGGTACAGGATTATATTCTAAAGATTTATATGCTACACAAAATATGTATATTCCTGGTGGTAAAATATGGATTGATTCTAATAAAGTACCTATTGATGAAGAAGCATGGAGTGGTAATGCAGATATAGCAAAAGATACTACTGGCATTGCTAGGACAACACAAATTGTTAAATTAAATCCATCGTATGGAGGTACAAATGCTACCGATATAAAAATTCATGCAGGGGATTTATTAGTATATAAACCATCAGGATATGAACCTGCTAATAACAAAAACAATAGTAACTGTGATAATATTGTATTGGCTACTACAGATGGTTTATCACAAGATATAGCAGTTATGTATAGTGGAAGATTCGATTTAGGTACTACTTCTCACAATGGTCAGACTTGTTATGTTGGAGACAATGGTAAGATTTCTTATGTACCAATAACTACTACAGGACGTGTGTGTAAGAAAATTGGTTATGTAGAAGGTAATATGTTAATATTTAATCCAAATACAGTAGCAATAATTAACGTATAAAGGAGGGATATAAATGAAATATACAAACCCTGGTTTCCCACAGATATTTGAATACCAAATATTTAATGATAATGTAATCGGAATAGATGAAAATCATGAAAGGTCAAATACAGGATACTATTTAAAATTAAATGATTGTGATAATTGTGTTTTTTATAAAACTGTTAATTTAGTAGATAATTTTTATATTTTGTTTGATATGTCTATTACAAAAGCTCCAGGAAGTACAAATTTTATTAATGATTGGGTAAAAGTATTTGATTTTTATCATGACTCTGACCCAAATAAAAATTTGCAATTATGTTTTAAACAATATTTAAAAGATACATTTGAAGTGAATATTTTAACTAATAGCAAAATTCCATTAATGTCCGACCCATTATATGTAAAAATAAACGAAATTAATACATTTGAATTACATGTTATATGGAGTAATACCACAACAATTGAAGTGTATGTAAACGGAAGATTAGTACGTAATTTATTAGATACTAGTTTATATAAAACTGGTGCAATAAATAAAGTGAATCGTATAAATTTTTATTGTAATTATGTATTAGATGTAAATACTTGTATATCTAACATTATTTATAATGATTCAAATAAAATTGGAAATGAACGTATTCATATGCTTACCACAGATTATACACATAAAATTATTGCTAATAATACTTCAGGAGAATTTACAATAAATGAGTTATTAGACAATAATATGTATAAAGATATAACAGGTTTTGGATTGGTTACTAAAGTAGAAAATGAAGATACATATAAAACAGAAGCGGTACAACATTTAGATAATCAAGATTTAGGTTCGTTCAAAATTGAGTCAAATCAGACAGGATATAATAATGCGTATGTATCTACTAATACTGAAACCAAAAAACCATTTAGCGCAAATGAATTTTCTAATAAAAAAATATACATTGAACTAAGCAGGAAGTGATAATATGATATATTATGCAAACCCAGGGTTCAATGAATTGTTAGTTAATCCAACTAAAAAAAGTGATACAAATATAGATAAAAAGAAAACTCATATAGGAACATATATATCACTTAATAAAAATGAATATTACGCTTTATATGAGACTGATACTTTATTTAAATCAAATGAGTATTACTTCGATTTCGATTTATATATTACTGAAACTAAAGGAAGAACAAATAATTATACTCCATTGGTAAGATTTAAATTAGATAATGAAAAATATCCATATATAGATATGATTTTAGATAATCAAAAAGAGTATAATTTGTTATTTATAGCCACAGATGGAATCAATAATATTATGCAATCAAATCTTTTATCACAAATAGAAAACAGAAAAAATGAAGTAGATACATCATCAGATACATTTCAATACTTATTTGAAATAGAACAGATAGGATTGTATAAATCAATAACAAATTTTGATATACACATTAATATGAGAACTGAAAACAGTATAGAATTATGGATAAATAATGTAGTATATAAAAAAGTAGATATAAGTAAATGGTTTAATACGAATAATATTATAAATACATATATCGGTTCTAATATTGATACTAGTTATATATCTAGTATTATTGCAGGTAATGAAACATTAAAAGGGAAGAAAAGTATTTTAGTACCTACTAAAATAGATAGTACTACATGGACAAAGAAGAACAATTTGTACTATGCAGATTCTAATAATCAAAAAATGAATTTTTCATCGAATACGGCAATTTTTTTAGATTATGATTATTATATAAGTAATCAAGTAAATATTCATGATGTATTATTTGGTGCAACGACAGGATATTCAGAAGGTACAGAACACGTAGAATTAAGTATAGATAATGTTCCAATAGAAACGATAGTTGTAGATAGCAATAAAAATAAAGGATTTAAATCTAAAATATTAGATAAAAATCCTTCAAATGATTTTACGTGGAATGTAAATAGTTTATCGCAAGCAAATTTTACAATAAAGAGTAAAGAAAATATATAAGGAGGAATGATGATATTGTCTAATAATTTTTTATATATAAACCCGGGGTACTATCAATTTTTACCTAATATGGTATGTGCAGATACTAGGGAAAACGGTAATGAAATAAAATGTAAAAACAATTTTACTAATAGTTATTGGTGCAATTATCCTGATAATACTCATATTGATACATGGTTATTTAATACGAATACGAAAGATAAATTAAAATCAATTAAAGAACTATATATATCTTATGATTATTATGAAAAAGAGACACAAAAATCCCCATTAATAAATCTAGCAACATCAAACGAAAATTATCCTTTAATATCATTAAAATATAAAGATAAAACAATGTATATAGAAGTAACAGATAAAAACAATAATGCTTCCATAATTGGAGAATTAAATAATGTAGATATTTTTAAAGCAACATTGATAAATGTAAAATTACATATATATTATAGCGAATTAGATTTATCGACACATATTGAAGTAAAATTAAATAACGATAAAAATTTTACTTTAGATGTTAAAACAGGAATTTATTTATTATATAAGCCTGAAAAATTCTTTTATATTGATAACATATCTATATGTGGGGCTACTACATGTGGTCGCAATATTTCAAATATTATTATAAGTGAAAATAATTTAGATGATAAATATTGTGTAGAATTTCCAATAAAAGTAATGACAGGTACAAATTGGGCAAAAAAATCTGATGGAACATATGTTACAGGGAATAATGATGATGTAATCAAATATCAGGTAGATATGACCGAATTAAAAAAGAAAATAGATTGGTATGATAATACATCTATAGATGCCGTTATGTTAGGTAGCGAAGTTGCTTATTCATATGGTAATAATGATATTACATATTCTGTTAATGATACACAATATGATGAACAACATTTAGCAAATCAAAAATATTATGGAAACAATTCTAAAATCTTAGTTAAAAATCCTAATAATAATGTAGAGTGGAATGAAGATAACTTTTCAAAAGCTATTTTTACAATAACGAATAAAATCAAGAATAATTAAAAAGTAGGTGAGATAATGGATAAAATCTATGTAACCCCGCAAATTTTTGCGGTAGTATCTTACCTAGATAGTATAGTGAAGGAAGTAAAATCATTTGGTGTTATGACGATGAAAACGTCATATATTAAACCACAATTATTTGGTGTACATACAAATAAGGATACCTATGTAAAACCACAGGCATTTGGTGTAATATCTGAAAATAAAACCTTTTTTAAACCAAAATTATTTGGTGTTATGACAATACCAAAAATACCTCAAACACATTCTCATTTATATACGCAAATGGATATAGCGAAACGTGTAAATATAAAACAAAAAGCAACACAAATTAAATTTGATGTTAAACAAAATGAAAAAGATACAACAATATATCCATATATTACTTATCAATTTAACAATAAAGAACAAGTATATCAGTATCCTTATATTACATATAATGAAATAAATGGATTGGATGTAAATGAATATCCATATATTACATATCATGATTCTGATTTTGGTGCAGGGAAAAAATCTATAAGACAATGGTATTTTAATTTTTATATGGAGAAATGGGGAAAAACAGTCAAATGTAAGATGTATGATAATACAGAAGGTTTTCCATTACAAAATGCTCATTTGTCTTGTTATTGTTCCGATGGTAAAACAAGATATGTACCATTAGATAGATTAGATTCTGATTTTGATAGTGGTATGAGAGTAACAGATGAATATGGTAACGAATTACAGATTTGTGTAGCTAGGCAAGATAATATAAATAATAAATATTTCCCATTTGGAGATATTTTAATACCAATGACAACATATGCAGAATTATATGCAATATTATGTGGTATATTTGGTAGAGCACACGTTAAAATGGCTTCTGACAGTAAAGGAATTTATTTTACACCACCAAATCCAATTACAGGAATTTCACAAATGTTTGTAATCGGGTTAAATATAAGAATAACAAACAAATATGGAGTAGAATTAACTACTTATAATAATGGTTTGCAAACAACATCATTTGGTGGAGACCAAAATTGGTTAGCAAATGCCATGCTTATTAAATTTAATAAAGGAGAAACATTTAAAATAGAATTTAATGATGAATATTATGGCACATCTTATGATAGTAGTGCATTAGTTAAAAATGCAATTGTGTTTGGGATGACAACAGAATCATTACCTAGATATAGTTATTCATTTGAACAATTAAATAGAAATTATAAATGGTTCTTATATGATGTAAAAACAAACTATATACATTGTGTTGATTTGACAAATAAATATATTAATTATTTTAGAAGTGCTTATTTGTCTTATACAAATTCTCGTCATACATATAATTATTACGATTTATCAAAATTAAGGTATCAAACCGATATAACATAATGTCTGATTTATTTTATTTATAGAGAAAATAAAGGTGGGTGAAAGATTTGTCAAAAGTTACATATAAAGATGGTGTTCCACAACAAAAAGATGTATTGACTGAAAATTCTGTTGTACAAGAAAAAGATACGTGGGAAAATACAATATATCTAATAGACGAACAAGATTATATACATGGTGGAGTTGACGGATATGATAATATTCCCCACCAGCAATTAGCAAATCGAACAAAATTCTTAAAAACTACTTGTGATAAATTAAGAAAAGATTTAACAGATTTTCAAAATGCGGTAAAATCACAAGATGATAAAAATACAAAAGAATTTTTAGATATAAGAAATATTGCTTCTAATATACGTTCTGATTTAGATGCTTTAAAAAATCATGTTAGTTTACAAGATAGCAAAAATCAATCATTAATTAATGATTTACGTAAAGATGTAAATAAGTTAATGTATGATATGACACATCATACACATAAGTATGCAGGTTCAGATACCATTGGCGGAGACGCTAATACTATTAAAGTGTTAGTCGATAATGCGAATAAGATTTTACTATCAGGTGTAACATCAGGTAATCCAAATAAAATGTATCATACATCAAATGTATTTGTACAGGGTGATGATATTACTGCAACGAAATTTCATGGTGATTTAGATGGTACTGCAACAAAAGCTACGAAATTAAGTAAGAAATCACAAATTTCTTACTATGGTGATGTTATTGGTTCGTATATGTTTGATGGTACAGATAATAATTATTCTGTGCATTTATCGTTAAATACAATTGGTTCGTTTGCAGGTACTTATGGTGATAATAAAGCTCGTAAATTAAAAATGAATGAAAGTTTTCTAGTTCCTAGGATTATTATTAATAATAAAGGATTAATTACAGGTATAGAAAACAGAACCTTAACTTTACCTGATGAAGCAGTTAGTGGTACAACGAATGCTACGCAAAAAAATGGTAAATTATATTTAGTTGGTGGTGAACATCAAAACCAAAAAGAATATACGTATTCAAATAGCAAAGCGTATATGATAGATGGTAAATTATATTCTAATGATAAGCCTGTTATTACTACATCTGATAGTCAAGCATTAACAAATAAGACATATGAAGGATATACGTTAAGAGAGGCTTGTTCAAGAGACGTAGAAACGAATATACAAGGTGTTAATGGTAGTAATAAATTAGTTACAAGTAATGCTTTATATAATCATACCCATAATTATGCTGGTTCAGATAAATCAGGTGGTGACGCTTATACTGTAAAAATTTATAAAAACGATACAGATAAACGTTATTTAACGATAAATCAAGGTAAAAATGGTAAATTAGAATATAATAGTTATGCTTATATACAAAAAAACGACCTGTGTGCGCCTGTAATCCATGCTACGGATATGATGCATATCCCAGGTGGTAGGGTATGGATAGATACATCTGTAGATGCCGTAGATGGTTCTACATTCAATCCACAAACATTAGCAGAGATAGCACAAATGCAACTAGATATAAAACAGTTAAAAGCGGTTAATGCTATAGGTGCTCATAAAGCTAGAATGGCTATAGGTAGTAGTTGTAAAAAAGGAGACATATTATATTATTCTTCAGGTGGGTATAAATTGGCAGATAATGGTAATACATTAACTGCCACAAAAATTGTTATTGCATTATCTGATAGCGATGCTACAAGAACTACATTAGTATCACAATCTTATGCATTACCAACAACAGATTCTACTCATAACGGTTATGTTGTATATTTGGGTAAAAACGGTAAGACTACATATACAATGCCATCTACTACAGGTGAAATAATTAAAGAATTGGGATATATGGAAGGTAATACTTTTATGTTCAATGGAACATCAACTGCCGTAATTAATAATTAATATAAAAGGTGTGATATAATTGGCAACGCCTAATGAATATATAAACATATATAAAGGTACTGTAACAAAAGGAAAGACGGACGGTACATTAGTATCACAAAATGATTTACAGACTGACCCAGTTTCAGTATCATTAGATGCTACAAAAAGTGAAGTAAAGTATTTGAAATGTGCAATTAGAACACAACCAGGGTACAAATCAAATAAAACAGCCATTTCATTTATTGGGTTGACGAGAGAAAAATGGCAAATTGCAAAAGATGAAGATTTTAAGAATGAAACAGAAGCTAAAACAAAAGGGTTATTCAAAAATAGTTTAGTTATAACAGATACAATTACATCAACGAATACAATTTTTTGGTTAAAAATTTCTTCTTCTTCTGATGAAAAGCCACGTAAAGATATATCTGTATCAATTCGTTTAGATACATATATTGTAACGGTTTAAGGGGGAGGAAAATTATGAGTATTGTATATATAAACCCTGGTTTTGGGTCTTTATTTCAAGAAAGTAATTTTTCTTATCAAGAAGGTCAGGACAAAAAATATACACATTGTAAACAATACATTATTCCATTTAGTAATGTATATTGGTATAATGTATATAGCAATAAAAAAATGTTTGATTGGTATGTACGTTTCGATGTATATACCAATTTGTCTAATGAGAATACAAACGATAAGAAAGGTTTACTTAGAATTACTAGTGAACACCATGATTTAACTTTTAATATTGGTTCTCACAATAATATTGTTCTTACTTGTGATAATAGTCAATTATATGAAGGTTATATGGAATTTGATAAAATTCATTCTTATGAATTACATTTACACAGTAATGGAACAGTAGAACAGATAGATTTATGGGAAGAAAATGAACTATTATATACGTTTAAAGATAGATTAATTAAATTCTTTGATAATGAGCAACCATATAGAGTACAAATCAAAAATATTATTCCTATATTAACAGATGATGTGAATTATTATACTCAATTTGGAACTGCATTATCTAATTTTATTATAGGCGATTCTAAATTGGGAAATCTTACTTGTGAAATATTAGATACTAATATCACTTCAAATTGGCAAGCAGATGGTGATGGTTTTAAAACAAATAAGGAAGGCAAATTTATCCAACAAAATTTAAAAGATTTAAAACAAATAGAAGATATAAAGGTGGATAAATATTCTGTATATGGATTATCCATTTCTGCATTAAAAGCAAGTTGTGATACGAACTTAGGTAATTTTATGAAATTTAATGTGAATAATTTTACCGATTCTATAAAAACTGTACCTTATAATGAACCAAAAGCAGGAATACAATCAGAAGTAATGGAAATAGAACCAATAGAAGGTATTTTTTGGGATTATAATACTTTACAAAGAGATTATAAAATGGAAAGTGGGTGTTCTGAATGATACAAAAAATTTCCACTCCAAAAATCTTTATTGTTAAAGGTATTGTAGAAGGTAAACGAGTAACACAAAAGTTAGATACGTTTCGCAATATAGGAAATAGTAGAACAGATAGAAATGATACGTGTAGGGAAATATATCGTACAGACGTATTTAAAAATGATACAGTACGACACGTTCATAATATGAATAATATCTGCTTTGATACTACTAGAAAAATTAATCGTCAGGAAATAATACATAATGATACATATAGAGAGGTTCATTCTAATGTTCCTGTATATGACCATTCATTTTATGTACATTCTAAAACAGGAAAACCAATAGAATGTGTTATTTTTCATAATACAGTTTATTTTCCTTATCCAAATAAATATGTAAAAGTACAATTAGATGATAATGGAGAATTTGGTTATTTACCATTAGCTCCTGTTGGTTCAGAGTATGATAGTGGAATGAGATACACAGAAAATGATGGTACAGTTTGGCAAATTTGTACAAATGTTATTTATAACTTAATAAAAGAATATTTTGTACAAGATAATTATTTTATTAATGCTACAGATTACAGTTATTTATATAAAGCATTTAAAGCAATTTTTGGTGGTAGAGTTAGATTAATAGATGATGGAATTATTTTAAAAACACCACAATATACGTGTGGTATTACAAAAATGTTTATGATTGGTTTGGATTTACGTATATCATGGAATGATAATGATTCTGATGATTTTACTAATAGTATTACATTAACTACTTTTAATGATGGTTTAAATGATACATCGTATAAAGGAGATAATAAACATAAAGCAGATGCTATGTTAGTAAAATTTGAACCAAGGAAAAAATATAAAATTCAATTCTACGATAATCATAATGGGGTTTCATATACAGATGAAGAAGCTGTTCGTGGATGTTTCATATTTGGTAAAGATGTAGAAAATATGAAAGAAAAAAGTGATTCATATCAGACATTAATAGATACACAAAGTTATTGTACGTGTGATGAAAGTACAGGATTTGTTATTAATGCTAATGATGTAGAAAATCCTTATTATTCTGATATGCAGGATATGAGAAATCAATGGCTTAATTATAACCATTCGAGAAAATTATACAATTATTATGATTTAGTTCACTTAAAATATACAGAGAAAAAATAAATAAAAATGGTATCAATTTATTTATACAACATTATCTTTTTATCCATATCTTATCCATTTATCTTTTTATAGAATTTTATATAGAGATAAAATAAAGGATAAAAAGATGCGTATATTTAGTTGATACCTTTTTACTTATCAATTTAATTATACTATTCTATCTGTTCTATTTATCTATTTATTCATATTTTATCTGTTTTATCTATTTTATCTGTTTACTTATACAACATTATCTTTTTATTAATATTTTATCCACTATCTTATCTCTATATAAAAAATAATATAGATGGATAAGATAGTGGATATATTTAATTGATACCTTTTTCTTGTTTAATTATACTAATAAATCTAATTTAAATTAATAACCCATAAAATAGATTAGTTTATGTGGTAAAAAAATGGTTAAAACTGTTATACTAATAAATCTAATTTCATGATATTGGATTAGTCATTTATATGAAAGTATCTATTTATATTTAATTATATACATCATTATATAACAATATCGTTTTTAAAAAGAATAGACAATTTTAATATAATACAAGTAATGAGAATAAAAAGAAGGAAGGTAAATATATGGGATTAAATATTTTAGATATACAAAAGAAAAAAATAAAAGCAGAAGAAGAAAACAAAAAGAATGAAGAAAAAGAGATAAATGAATTGGATAAAGAATTGGAATCAGGGGCAGAAGATATAGAAATAAAAGGTAATACAACTACTATAAAAACGAAGAATAGAGAAATTGAATTAAATGGAATACCAATGGAAGTAGATTTAAATATAAATAGGTGTATATTTTGTGGACATACAGGAACAGAAAATAAACCATTATTTACCATAGATAATGAACATTATATATGTAAGCCTTGTTTGATATATGGGTTTAGGACAATGTTATTAAATGGAATAAAAATGCCAAGTATAGAGGAAATGAGTACGAATGAAAAATTTGATGCCTATCAGTACTAAAGTATATAATTTATTAATAGGAGAAGGAATACAAGAAGAAGAAATCTTAGAAGTAATGAATAATATACAAAGAGATATAGCGGAACATTTTGAAGTAAAGATAGATATAGAAGAACAATATTTTAATTTATTACAAGATATAGTATGGTATAATTTAGAAAGAAAAGAAAAAAGAAATATTACAGATATTGGTAGATTATATCCTAGTTTTATGTATTTATGCGATAATGGAAATGAAATACCATATGAAGAAATCAATGGATTAAAAAACAATCTAATAGATATAAAGAAAAAATTAAATGATAGCATATGTTACTTAGTACAATTAAGTGGTGCAGAAAAATTATTTGAAGATAAAAGCAGTAAAGTATTTTATATAGATAAACGGAAAAACAAAAAAGAAGAAAAAGCAAAAAGAGAAACAAATAGTATAACGTGTGTGATACAAGAAGATATAAAATCGTATCATATGGAAAATATAAAAATTAATACCGTAATAGATGTATTGATAGGGGCAATAGAAAAGGCAGAAAAAAATAAAAGTAAAATAGTAATTAATTTTATTTGATATAGTATTTTTTAGATAGGAGTCAAAAATAATGAATATAATAGGATTTATTTTTGGATGTATATTAGGAATTATCCTATATAAAATGTACAAATATATTTTTAAGGAAGATGGAAAATGATGAAGAAAAGATTAATTGCAGAAGTAAATGAAGCAGATGTAGTGAAATATGTAAAAGAATATATTTCTGAAAATAAAGATGAATTTGATACATTATGCAAACAAATTAAAGAAGATATGTCTGAAGATGAAACGGCAGATTTAGGAACAATTGAAGGAATTTTAACGATTGATGGTACATTGGATGATGTAGTAGATAAGATTTCTGAAATGATGGATACAGAAGATACACAAATCGGAAATGATATTTGCAATGAATATGCTAAATTAGTAAGTGAAGCAGTAGAAAAATTATGAGTAATCAACCTGTAGCAAGATTGGGAGATACAGTAAAAATAACTTGTCCACATGGAACGCAAGTAGGAATTATTACGAGTGGAAGTACACATAGTTATAGTGATGATTTAAAGATAGCAAGAATAACAGATACCGTAGTATGTTGTACTTGTGGAGGGAAAGGACAGATTATCACAGGTAGTCCATATAGTTATGCAGAAGATTTAAAAATAGCAAGAGTAACAGATAAAGTAACAGGGACTTGCCAATTTGGATGTAAAAAATGCCCACATACATATAGTGGAGTAATTGTAAAAGGTAGTCCGTATAAATATGCTAGTTAAATGAATAAAGGATAATAAATTTAAGGAACCCACGAATAAATTCGTGGGTTCCTTAAATTTATTTTTGGCAAAAACAACTACTTCCGCATATTTAATAGTTTTTACCTTACATCTATATGTTCTCATTATTTTTATACCTCCCCACATTCTTCTTTAATTTCTTTTTTAATCTTAAGCCACTCTTCTACTTGTTCTTCAGAAAGTCTACATGATATCATCATTGGACTCCAATTATTATCATAATCTTCTGAGCTACCTATTGGCTCATCGTATATCTCGTCTTTATCATGTATCATTTTATTCTCTCCTTCCCTATACTTATGTTAGAAAAATAACAAATAGTTTTCATTGACTTTACATATCAATCAGTCTCATCTTTTATTTCTCCTTTTTAGCAGGTTGAAAGTCCCTCATAGCCAATCACATATCCCTGCTTATCTCTAATTTCTTCACCTAGGCAATATACATCAGGACGTTTCACGGCATTTGCTACATCCTGAGACACAATATAAATCGTATTCTCTTTTGGCATAGGTACGCTGAAAACCTGTCCGAATACCACACGATACACAGGAACTTCCCCAATGTATCCACAAATTACTTTCTTTTGAGTGCAGTTAGCTGAAACATTTTCAGGTTCAACACTCAAAATGAGTTTTTTATCTTTACCATAGATATTAACTTTTTGGGGAGTTAAGTTTACAAATTTTATCATTCTTTAATTCTCCTTCTCAAACAACCAATCTACAAGAATATCAATGTTAACTGGGCTTTTCGTATCGTCCCAGTCTGTAAAAGACTGAACATTTTCATGCTCATCAATTATTACATAGTCATCATTTTCGTTGTAATGACCATATAGGACAGACATCACTGCATCATACGGAGTAAAGAATGAATTGAAAACAGCACAATTATTAGTATAAACTGTGTTATATGGATAGCTTTTTTCTTCAACACATTTATTCCAAAGATTAATAACTTTTGCGTTGTCCATCTTCTTAATAGTCTCTATGATTTCCTTTTTAGTCATTTCTTAGTCCTCCTATGTTTTTGTTCACATGTCTATCTATTAAAGTAATTACAACCTAAATTCTTTTTTAACTTCTTCTGATATATTTAGCATATGTTTTTCTATTTCTTTTTTAAGAGAAATTACCGCACTAACACTATATGCTTCTTCATTAGTAATATTATCAATATTAAGTTTGTCAAACCTCGCTTTCCACTCATAATGGAGATGACAACCACAACAATAATCACTATCACTACATTTAAAACATGGATTTGGGTTATTTACTAACCATTTAATTTTTTCTAACCTGTTCAATATCAATTTCTCCTTCTTAAAATACTATACAATACATTGATAGTAATGCTTACAGTAGTAGATACAATAGCAGACACAATAATACTAATAAGAATATCATCAAGTGTTATTTTTATCTTTCCTTTTTTCTATTATATAAAATACTGCTCATCAATTTCATAGTTGCTTAAATTTTCTGTTGTTTCTTGTATAATGTAGTTACCACAGGATTCTTCAACAAATTGTTCCATGATTAAATAATCTTTACTGGAAAATGTCAAGCCGTCAATTTTAACATAATACCACATGAATATTTTCTCCTTTCCAACTCATAATTATTTTTCCTTTGACTTTCTGTTCACATTGTATACCAAACACAATAGATTGTCAACCTTTTTTTTGAAAGTAGTCTATTTTTTATTTGCAGTCGTTGTGTCCTGTTTGTCATTTCCGAGCGTAAACTGTTTTAATAACGCCCCTGTACGCGCCGTAGAACGCCAGATGACAGGTGTCTAACCCACTTTAGGTATAATTTACCTATGACCAAAAATGAACGCTTAGAGAGCGTTCTAGGGGTGGGAAAAATAAAAAATATAAAAAAAATACTTGCAAGAGATATTGCAAGTATACATGGATAGATAAATATATTTATTTTATTAACCGCTATCATTTTAATGATATTCTGTATACTATTTATATAGGATGTGATTTTTTGATGCTAGTGGTTAATTTTTTTGCTGGTGCAGGAGCAGGTAAATCTACAATTTCTGCTGAAGTATTTAGTAAATTAAAAAAATTAGGATATAAAACGGAATTAGTAGGAGAATATGCGAAAGAATGCATTTTACAACAAAATTTTGAAATGTTAAAAGACCAATTATATTTATTTGCTACACAAGTACATAGATTACGTGGGCTAGAAAAAAGTGGAGTAGATATAGCAGTATCAGACAGTCCGTTACCATTAAATTTGATTTATGGAAATGAAGGAAAAATATTTGAGGAATTAGTATGGCATGAATTTAACAAGTATGATAATATGAATTATTTGTTAGATAGAATAGATGGTTTTTGGCAGACAGATGGTAGAGTTGGAGACGAAAAGATAGCTAGAAAAGTAGATAAAGATTTAATCAAATTATTAAAAAATATTAATTATATTTCTTTATCGCCTTTTAATGGAGATTTTGTTATAAGAGATATAACTGAAAGGAAGAAAAAATAAGTGAGTGCATATAGTTCGTTTGTTATGGAGTTTGATAATTGGAAAAGTAGTAATGAAATCAAAGATAATGGTAGATATGGATGGAAGCTAGGTAGTAATGCGCAAGCACAATTTAAAAAACATTTAGATGATGAAGGTGGAGTTTTATTTGACGCTACTGTCAAACAACGATTTGTTAGTATGTTTGATAAAAATCAAAGTATGATGGGAATCAATGTACTTGGAATAGATACAGTAAATAAAAATAAGGTATATTTGTATAAAATAAGTGAGGGTCAAAATCATGTCACAATTAATGACGTGAAATTTTTAGCAGAGAAAGAATTATTTTCTAAAAAACTGTTAAAAGACCCGATGGGTGGATATATTAGTTGGAAATATGCCATCAAAGAAAAAAGTGTTACGTTAAAAGATAGTAAAAATAGTTATACTGATTCCGCAGATGATGAAGAAAAAGGTTCTTTTTTAGGGAATGATAATGGAATAAGTGTATGGGGGAATGTGAATTATGTTAATGGAAAATTAACAATTCATCGTCTATCTAATAATAATGCTAATAATGCGAGTAAATTAGAAGAACAATATGAGAAAGTACTAAGCACTAATATAAGTAGTCTCACGAGTAGTTCTTCTAGTGGAAGTGGTTCAAGTAGTAGTTCGTCTAGTAGCTCTACTGTTGGTCAAATGTTAAATTTAAATAAAATAACATTAGACAAAGATAATTTTGATGTGACATATACAACTTATATAGCACCATTAACGATTGTATGGGAATATACAATTAGTGAATAATAATAATAATGGCGATGTGAAATGTACAGAACAAACTTTTTTGAATATTGTGATACAGAGAGAATTAAAAAAGACGGTATAGATAATAATGTGCTATGTATACAAAATGGACGTAAAGTATCTTTAATCGGTAAGAAAAAAGATATATTAAACGTATTAGAAAATTGTTTTAATTATGGTTATGACGTATTAGAAGTTTCTGATGTGCTTTTGGTTAATTGTTAAGTTTTTGGAGTATTGAATTATGAATAAATTTTTAGATGAAGAAAATATAATTAAAAAAGAATCTGATACTCCTATAGAGGAAGAAATAGATTTAGGTTTAGAAGAAACTATAGATGAAAAAACTATAGTTGAAAAAAAACCTAAAAAACAAATAAAGAAAAGAAAAGTACCAAAAGTAGTTGAAGAAAAAAATATCATTCAGCCGAAAAGTAGATTAGAGATTTTGGTTGAATTAATTAATCGTTATAATGAACAATTAATAACAAAAGAAATAGATTTGGATTTAGCTCATTACTTATATAATAATGGTGGAAGTAATGAGGAACGGAAACGTTATCAAATGATTATTCAAAATTTAGCAAAAGATATACGAGAAATGCAGAAAAAGATTGAATTTCTCAATAATAAATATAATAAAGAAAAATGAAGGGATATGTTATATATCCTTTTTTTTATTGAGGTGGTATAAATGGCAGAGAGTGAAGTACATAAGAGATTAAAAATAGTAGCTTGTGGATTTTTAAAAAAATATTGTACAGATATAGTATCGGTAGAAACTAAATTCAGAAATTTACGTAGTGTGGCAGATGCTTGTGGGATGAATTTAAAACGGAAAGAAGTGCGTGTAGTAGAAGTAAAGGCTTCTTTAAAGGACTATAAAAGAGACAAAAAATTATTTAATTTAGAAAAATCATATTATCCACATTGTAACTACTTTTATATTATGTGTCCAAAAGATGTAATACCAAAAGAATTAGTTTTAAAAGAATTTGGTTTATTATACGTAGATGAAAATAATAAAATAGAAATAGTACAAAAACCGATTCGGAACGCGAAATTAAAAACAAGATTTGATACCACACTAAAAAATTCGTGTCGTAGCATTACAAACGATTTGATTTATAAATTTATGAAAATAAATAATTACGTAGATTTTTTAAAATGGAAAGGAAAAAAGAGATAATGGAAAAACTTATATTATTATGTATGTTTGCTGTTATTACAATTGGACTAATTTTAACCCATTTAGGTGTATGTACAGTATTAGTATATTTTATAGGATATTTACTCAATTGTGGTTTTGGATTAACTCAATTAACATGGGGGCAATCCTTCATTGTCGCACTTGCAATATATATTACAAAAGTTCTATTGGGAATTGGGAGTAATGGAGATAAATAATGCAACCAGTAATTAAATGGAGTGGAAGTAAACGGTCGCAAGCAGAAAAAATTATATCGTATTTTCCTGATTATGATACATATTATGAACCATTTATAGGTGGTGGGAGTATTATGTATCATATAAAAGGAAAACGAGTATGTAGTGATATATGTAAACCGTTAATTGATTTATGGCAAATTATACAGAATAATCCATTATATTTAATAAAAGAATATGAAACATTATGGAATGAATTGCAAGAACAAGGACAAGAATTTTATTATTCTATAAGAGATAAATTTAATCAAACAAAAAACCCTGCATATTTTCTGTTTCTTTCGAGAACTTGTACAAATGGATTGATTCGATTTAATAAAAAAGGTGAATTTAATAATTCTTATCATCATGGTAGAAAAGGTATCAAACCTGATAAATTACATAAGATTATGATGGATTGGAGTAATAAAATACAAGATGTAATATTTGTTCATCAAAGTTATGAACAAATATTACATATGGTTAAAAGTAATGATTTTGTATATTTAGACCCTCCATATTTTAATACAAAAGGTATGTATTATGGTACAATAAATTATGAAGAATTTATTAACTTTCTGAAAGAATTAAATAATAAAAAAGTTAAGTTTGCATTATCATATGATGGTATTCGTGGTAATACAGATAGAACTGTTGAACTACCTAAAGATATATATGTAAGACATGAATATATAAAATCAGGATTAAGTTCTTTTAATCGTTTAAGAGGAAATACAGAAGAAGTGTATGAATCGTTATATTTAAATTATGAATAAAGGTGGATAGTAACATATGGCAAAAATATTTTGTATTGTTGGTGCTAGTTGTAGTGGTAAAGATACAATATTTAATAACTTATTAGATATGCATATTGGTTTAACGCCAATTATTACATATACAACTAGACCTATTCGTGCGAATGAAAATAATGGGAAAGAATATTATTTTGTTAACAGAAGAAGTTTTTCTAAATTAAAACATCAAGGTAAGGTAATTGAATATCGTACTTATAAAACTGTTCATGGAGATTGGACGTATTTTACAGTAAATGATGGACAATTTGATATGAAATCAAATAATAAGTATATTATGATTAATACACTTGATGGAGTTAACAAATTACAAAAAATCTATGGGAAAGATGTTGTTGTTATACATTTAGTAGTAGCAGACAGAGAGAGGTTGCTAAGAAATCTTTCTCGTGAAATGAATGGTAATGAAGATTACACAGAAATGTGCCGTAGATTTATTGCAGATAGTAAAGATTTTAGTGTACAGAATTTTAATCGTTTAGGGATACATGATATTCGAGTAGAAAATAATAGTATTGTTGAATGTGCAAAAGATGTACAAAGAATAATTGAAAATTATTAAGAAAGTTGGTTTTATGAATGAATATTATTAAAAAACGTTTAATTGAAGCAACAGAAAAACTAAATATGGATGTAGCTAGAATTACTACAAGAATTTTTATGCAAGCTAAAACTAAAGTTGAAAATTCAAATGAATATAAATCTTTTGCATTTGGTTTAAAAGATAGTGTTGAACCTGAAGCAGATGATTGTTTAGGTGGCTATTATGCATTGGTAGATGACGCATTTACGGAAGTTTTAAATAGTATTTCTAATGGAGATAAACCTAATTTTGCAGATATTCCTGTAAATGAAATTGTTACAGAATTTGTTGAAGGTATTAATTCTTATTTTGATACATTAATTGGTAAAGAATCAACAAAATATATTTATAAAGAGACAAAAGACTTAACAGAAGAACAACAAGACAAAGTAAATCAATTGGTTGCTCACACAATTAAAGGAACAAATCTTGTTACAAAAAATCAGGTTAATAGCAAAATTACAAATGCTCTAAAGGATGTTTTTAATCAAGTGGTTAAAGCAGGTACAGATGGAGCAGAATCAAAATATGATGAACTTAGTAGTGAATCTGATTTGATTGAATTTTAATTCAAACCGCCCATAATTTTATGGGTGGTTTTTTTGTTTATTGATTATATTAATTTTATAGAAAATAAAAATAAAAAAGGAGATAGAAATATGAGTGTTGCTTTATCAGAAATAATTAAAGATGTATTATCAAAAATACCTACTTTAGAAACACGTATAAATAATCTTTCTACAAAAATATCAAATATTAGTTCGTCAGGCGGTGGTTAGGAAAAGTTGCATTTATGGATGGACCTGTTATATCAAAACTTGTATTACCAAATTCTGTTAAAATAATTGAAGATGAAGCATTTAGCGGTATGGATGTTCTAGAAGGTGTTACAATAGAAATTGGTAGTGGAATACAAAAAATAGGACAAAGTGCATTTGACTGCGCGGTTAAATCATTAACTATTCATAGAAAAAAGACGCTATACCTGATGGCTCTTATGGTTGGACAGATGCTTTTGATGAATGGCATAACCCTGCTTGGTATGGAGGTCGTACAGAAAATCCACAAGCGATATGGGATGGTGTAGCATAATGTTTGTAAATACAACATATAAAGATTTTTCCTGAATTACTAGATGAATCTGTTTTATCTGGTAATGTCATATATTTACAATTGCCTTTAAATGAAGAACATAGTGGCACAGGAGAATATTCTATTGTAAATTTTCCAAATTTAAAAGAAGTATATTTTCCATCTATTACAGAAACTATTGATAAACATACATTTAAGGATTGTCCAAATTTAAAAAGATTGTAGTAGCAAAGAAAAAAGATTCTATTAAAGATGCTCCGTGGGGTGCTCCTTCTGATTGTGTTGTTGAATGGAATTTAAATGCAAAACCAAAAGGTACGTTATTTGTTCCGTCTTTTGTAGAAGTACAAAAAACCACAACAACTCCTACACCAACGAATTATCGTAGAGCTATGCTTCAATTAATTGAAGATATACGTAATTATGCTACCAAAAGAAATTATCCATCATTTGCTATAATTAATAATGGTGGTGTTGGTATATTTGAACCGAATGCAGAACATGATTGGACATTAGAAGATACTAAACGATTCGGAAGTATTGTTGATGCAGTAACAGTAGAAGATATTAATTATGGTACAGATATTGATTGGAATATGGCAGATAATCAAGAAACACCAAAAGAATATCGTGATGAATTTTATAGATTAATGGGGATATCACAAAATGTTGGAGTTAGGTCACTTGTTATTGATTATTGTTCAGATGAAGATAAAATAAAAAAATCATTTGAATTATCAAAAACAAATGGATTTGGAGATTGTGTTTGCACAGATAGAGAATTAACATCTATATCAACGTATGAATTTAATCATAATACGAATAATTGTTATAATATTAAAGATATTGACAATTTTTTGGTATTATTGAATCCAACACCTGATTCTAATACACAATTTACTGATAAACAAGATTATATTAATAAATTGAAAAATACATGGTTTGATTGGTTTTAATAGCTATGTTATAAGTAGATATAACATATTTTGTATAAAAGTGTGGTGATTATAATATGCTTTCTTTATCAAAAACAATAAAGGATTTATTAAATAGAGTATATCACTTAGAAACAGATGATATTAATGTTAGTAGATTAAAAGGAATTATTAATAATAAAAATTTACCAAAAACATTGTCATCTAGTAATAAAATTATAGAAGTGCAAAATGATACAAGCAGATTTAGTTTAACATCTTCTTCTGTGTCAAATGGAGATATTGTTCGTGTAATTGATACAAAAGCAACATATGTGATATGTGATAATAATAATTTATCAAATAATAACGGATATAAAGAGTTAACTGTAAGAAATGCAGTTAACGCAACGAATGATAAAAATGGTTCAGATATTACGACTACATATGTAAAAAATACAGAAGCAATAAAATTTGTTTCTTTTGATAAAACAAATGGTATTTTATATATAAAATCAGATTCGGTTTCTTAAAGAGGTGATTTTATATGTCATTAAAATATGAAATTATTGATGGTAAAATTGTAGATTCTAGTGGTAATGAAATAAAGGAAAATGTATCAGTTAATGATTTATATTATAATTCAAATCAAATAAAAGAAATATATTTCAATGGTAATAAATGTAATTTTGTTGGGTTAGATAAAGATAAAAATTTTTACTTGGTATTGGGCGAAATAAAACATAAAGGTATAGGTTATCCAAAATATACTATGTCTGAATTATATCCTGATACATATCGAACGATGGCTGAAATACCAGGAGAATTATTAAATGATGATGGAAGCATTGATTTAATTACAGATAGTCTAGCAAATTCGTTTTCTAGTTGCTATGCTATTACTAAAATACCTAAAATAATTAATACTAATAAATCGACAAATAATAATTTTATGTTTTTTAAATGCCATTCATTATTATCAATCCCAAAATTAGATACCGGTAATGTAACTAATATGAGGTATATGTTTTATAATTGTGGTTCTATTACGTCATTAGATTTATCTAATTGGGATACTAGTAAAGTTACAGATATGAGTGGAATGTTTTGTGGATGTGGTTCTCTTATATCATTAGATGTATCTAAATGGAATACCAGTAATGTTACAGATATGAGTTATATGTTTGGAGCAAATAGTTATGCTTCTAATTATGATGAAAAAAAATATAAAATGTATTTTGGTTGTGAATCTCTTACTACATTAGATGTATCTAAATGGAATACTAGTAATGTAACGAATATGAGTGGAATGTTTATAAGTTGTGAATCTCTTACTACATTAGATTTATCTAAATGGGATACTAGTAAAGTTACAGATATGAGTGGAATGTTTAATAATTGCTTATCTTTAACTTCATTAGATTTATCTAATTGGGATACTAGTAAAGTTACAGATATGGGTTATATGTTTCGTGGATGTCATTCTTTAATTTCATTAGGTGTATCAAATTGGGATACTAGTAAAGTTACAGATATGAGTCAAATGTTTAATGATTGCTTATCTTTAACTTCATTAGATGTATCTAAATGGGATACTAGTAAAGTTACAGATATGAGTGAAATGTTTGGCTATGGTGGGAAATATAATTATAATATGAATACTAAATTAACTTTGTTAGACGTATCTCATTGGGATACTAGTAAAGTTACAGATATGAGTGGATTATTTAATAAGTTAAAATCTTTAACTACATTAGATGTATCTAAATGGAATACTAGTAATGTAACGAATATGAGCTATATGTTTGGGAGTTCTTATTACGACGATAGAGGATGCATTTCGCTCATTTCATTAGATGTATCTAAATGGGATACTAGTAAAGTTACAGATATGACAAACTTATTTGCATCTTGTCATTCTTTAATTTCATTAGATGTATCTAAATGGGATACTAGTAAAGTTACAGATATGAGTTATATGTTTTATAGTTGTAATTCTCTTACTACATTAGATGTATCTAAATGGAATACTAGTAATGTAACGAATATGAGCTATATGTTTGGGGGTGCTTATTACGGTAATGGATGTAATTCGCTCATTTCATTAGATGTATCTAATTGGGATACTAGTAAAGTTACAGATATGAGTGGAATGTTTTATAGTTGTAAATCTCTTACTACATTAGATGTATCTAAATGGGATACTAGTAAAGTTACAGATATGAGTGGAATGTTTTATGGTTGTAATTCTTTAATTTCATTAGATGTATCTAAATGGGATACTAGTAAAGTTACAGATATGAGTTATATGTTTAATAATTGTAATTCTTTAATTTCATTGGATGTATCTAAATGGAATACTAGTAATGTAACAAATATGAAAAACTTATTTGCATCTTGTAATTCTTTAATTTCATTAGATTTATCAAATTGGGATACCAGTAATGTAAAAGATATGAGTCAAATGTTTAATAGTTGTAAATCTTTAACTACATTAGATGTATCTAAATGGGATACTAGTAATGTAACGAATATGAGCTATATGTTTGGGGGTGCTTATAATTTAACTACTATTATTGGTGTAATAGATATGAAATCTTGTACAAATTATCAAGATATGTTTAGAGGAAGTACTAAATTAACAGGAGTTAAACTGAAAAATGTTCTGTCTGATTTTGATGCTTCAAAAGCAGGACTTTCAGAAGGTCAATATACAATTGTATCTTAATAAAATTAAATTTAATCTATCTATATCATTATATAGATAGATTATTTTTTTTATGATAAATACTATTTTTTATATAGAGTAAAATAGAACGGAAATTTTTTAAAGGGGATATTTTTCAATGAAAAGACTTGTGGCTAAGATTACAGTTAAACCAAATGATAGTAAAAATGATGACTTCACGCTTGCATTAGTTGATTATTTTAATCAAGAATTTAAAAATAATAATTTGAATAGCAAAAGAAATAATAGCTATGTAAAAGTAGCTTTAAATGGTAAATATATGAATAAATATGATTCTGTAATTATTGATTGTTGTAATGGCAAAGTATATTTGCGTGGAGATAATGTAAAAGATAAGTATTTTGGTCGTTTAAGTAAATTTAATCTTAAACGTAAAAGCGATGCTTATCATTGTGTAAATTATAATGCAAATCGTCTTATTCATCGTATTACAAAAATTAATAATTCTTTTCAACAGATAGAATTGCAAGCCAAGAAGGTGAGTCCAATTATTAAAGATTTAAGATTGAATATTGTTGATTTACGTAATAACAATAAAAAAACTGCTTTAATGTCTTTAGATGAAGCAATTGAACATGCAGATGAAGTAGCATATAATAATTTATATAGCTTGACTGGTTGTGATGCTTGTGGAGAAGAACACTTACAATTGGCTCATTGGTTACGTGAATTAAAGAAATATAAAGAAGAATATCCCATGTTAGACATGCGTGATGAACCACGAGACGAAAATTTCCCGTTAGTTTATGCGTATGGTAGTAAAAAAGTTTTAGATTTACGTAGAACGGCAGATATAGATTTTGATAAGCAATATACTGAATTACTCGATTCCGATGATATAAAAAAACATTTTGCTAATATGCCATTAGACCAATTAGGTGTTGAATATCCCAGTGATGTAATAAATTTTTTGAGAAAACAAAATAAAATTTCCACAGATGATGAAGAAAAACAATGGTTTAATTATTTAAATACAGATTCTTCTGCTTATAAATATAGAAGTGCTTTTTCTAAAATAAAAAATGCGCAAGCAAATGATTTGGTAACAGAATTAGATAATAATGATGATGCGATTGGTAGGAGAATACCAACTAAAAATATTGACCACATTAATGATTTTAATCGTGATAAACCTTTTATTTATTATGAAGGAAAAATTTATTTTGGAAAAGATTCAAATGCGACACATAGAGATTTGGTTAATATGATAACAGGTGATGATAGTAATAAAAATCGTAGTAGAAGGTCTGTGCAAAATCAAATCAATGATGAAAAAGTAGGATTTGGTCATGTAGTTGGAGATATTGCTTTTGTTGATGACGATACATTTAATTGTTCACAAGAAGAAGTAGCAAAAGCATTAAAAAACGAATCAAATATAAATAAGGTTTATACAAATCCTTATTATGGAGAAAACTATTTTGTTCGTTTAGCAAACAAATTTCATTTAGTAAAAGATTTAAGAAAAGTATGTATAGATTTGCGTAATAAAGTTAAAAATATCGTTAAAAACAATATCATAGATATGAGAAAGAATATCATAGATGTGAGGTGAGAATAATTGATATTAAATTCTGAAAAATATTTTAAATCAAAAAAGATTATGGATATGTTCAAAGTAACACAATTAGATGTAGCAGATATGTCCGTACATATTAATAGTGGTACAATTATTTATAATAATCAAGTGATTAATTTTAGTGAACAAGATAGTGAAATATTACAAGCACCTCGCATTGGTACATGGTTAGTTGTTTTATCTATTAATTCAAAAGGCGAAATCGTATATACGTATGGTGTACAATCTACTGAAGAAAAACGTATTCCTAAATTACCTGAAGATTGTTTTCATTTGTGTATTATTGAATTAAATGCTAGTACAATAATGATTACACAAGACATGATTTATGATTTACGTAATGTATTTAATTTTAGTTCTACACAGGAAATGCGTTGCACATATAAATGTGGATTAGAATCGGACTATTCTTTTACTTCTGAAGATAGAAAACAATTAAAAGAATTTTATGATAAATATGAAGCATTGTCCGCAGAAATAGATAAATTAAAATTAATGTTTAACCCAAAACAAGAATATCATGTGTTATCTGATGGTGGAATAGAGTATATTATACGTTTTAAAGATGATGGAACACCTTATTTTACTAGAGCAGATGCTTATAATGATAATCCATCAGAAGATAACAAAAACACTCATACAGATTATAAATTTGTTTATAATGCAGATACAGTTAATATTGTAACGGAATCCTGTGATGACTTTGTTAAAGTAGCAATAAAAATCAAATCATTTGATAGCTTAAATAATAATTTAAATTGTACTTTATATGTGCGTTGTGATGATACAACGATATTCAGTAGCAATTATACACCACATTATCAAGAAAATGAATTTAAGATAACCAATTTAGAATTAAATAAAAGCGGTTTTTATGAAATGTTTGCATTTAAATTCCATAATAATGGGAATCATACAATGAACCTTGCATTGTATGATAATAATACAAAACAACTTTTAGATAAAGCTAAAATTGGTTATGATGTAGAATTTAAAAATAATAATATAGAATAAAGATTGAGGTTGTGTTGAAATGAAAAGATTGTTTGCAAATAATATTAAAATTAAAAATATCAATAGTGATGGAACTCCGAAAACAGAACATGATTTTTTTGAAATTATGATGGATTTTTGTAATAAATCCGATGCAGAAATTAAAAAAAATATTAATAACGTTGTTAATAATTTTTATAGTGATAAAAAAACATTAAATGATGAAGATATACAAACTATCGTTTCAGATGCAATTTCAGATATGATTGATATTTCATTTGTTGATGATACACTTGTAAATTTAAAGGATAATAATCATGTGTTGCATTTGTTTAGTAGGAATGATACTGCAAGAGTTGGAGAAGAAGATTTTTGGAACGCATATGATATGCTTATAGGCGATTTATCAGATAAATATAAAAATTATATTGATACTATAATTGATGGTAAAAAAAGTTACTAAAAAAGCACTTAATGAAGCAGATTTTTCATATGATGAATAATATGATAATCCTGAAAATTATGAAAGTGATTTAAAATTAAAAAATTAATTGCCTATCCTTCAGATGACAAGCTCCGTGAATTGGAATGGCAAACAAATGTAAGTGATATAGGTTATGATAAATTTTTAAGCGTTTTTTATCAATTAAAAAGAAATTATCCACTTAAAATTATATAATTACAAAAAACAGGTATCTGATTTCAGATACCTGTTTTGTTATATTTACATAAAAATTTTATATAATATTTAAAAAGACCAATATAACAGAGTATGAAAGGAATGATATATAAATTGCCTATAAAGCATAAAGAAGAAACGCCTACACAAGCGTTGACAAAAGACATTCAAAACAATTTATCTGTTATAAAAGATGATATAGTAGCGTCAAGTAAAGAAAATGTTATTAACGGTGAAGAATTAGATGATTTTATTTATCATCATTTTTTAAATAGATTAGACCCTGTAGAATATTGTGAAAATGTGTTACGCCACCATTTGCCTGAAAGCAGACAGAAATTACATGAAAATCAAACTGCTTTAATTCGTGCAGTATGTAATCCAAAATTGAAACAGGTAGCAGGAATGATGAGCCGACAATGTTTATTAAAAGGAACAATTATTCATACTCGTGATGGAAAATTAATTCCTATTGAAGAATATAAAGATGCATGGAAAACAAATGATAATGCTCCTATTTTTGAAATTCATGTAAAAGGTGGACATATTATTAAATGTACAGGTAATCACCCTATCAAAACACAAAATGGTTGGAAACGTGCAGATGAACTAGCAAAACAAGATTGGGTTTTATGTTTGGATTCATGGGATAAATTTGGTGATGGTAAAATACCATATCGTTATGAAACTTTTATAAATATACATTCGCCAAATCAAGTACATGAAGGTATTTTTGAAATGAATGATGAATTGGCAGAATTAGTAGGTTTTATAACATCGGATGGATATTTTAAAAATCCACGACAATCATGTAAATTTACAAATATCAATAAAAATTATTTGAATAGAGTGAAATATATTGTTGAAAAATATTTCCATGATATTCATATAAAAGAATATACAAATGGAAAAGGCTCACAATTATTATTTACAACTGGTAAAAAAGATAATAAAAACTCATTTAAAGACTTTATTAGAATTTTAAATTATGATGAAAACAGAATACCTCGTGCATTAAATTATTTTACAAAATCACAATTATGTGCTTTTTTCAGAGGTATGTGGTGTGGTGATGGATGGATTTCTAAAAAGATAAAACGAAATAAATTAAATTATGAAATGGGATTATCAGGAAAAACATCATGGGAATACGCACAATTTTTAAGAGAAAATTTAAATAAATTAGGGATTCGTGGGTCAATAAAAAAAGAATGGTTTAAAAAGAGTACACAATGGTTTTATAGAATCTCTATAGGTGGTCAAAGAAATAGAAAAAATTTTATAAATACTATTGGAGATATATTGGATAAGCCAATGCCTAATGTTAAATATGCAAAAGGATGCAATCCATTAAAAACAGAAAAAGGCTTAGATGGGGAAAATTTATATTATTCTCCGTTTGTATCAAGGAAAGAAATCGGTATAGGAGAAGTTTGGGATGTAGAATTTCCAAATAAAGGATGGTTTATTGCAGGAGGTATGGTAGTTCATAATTCGGGCAAGTGTTTCGCAAAGGGAACAAAAATTTTGATGGCAGATGGCTCAAGGAAAAACGTAGAAGATATAAAAATCGGAGATTATGTAATGTCTCCTACAAGCGAACCTAGATTAGTTACAAATTTAGGTCATGGATATGAAGATATGTTTGAAATAATACCGAATGATATTGGATATGAACCGTTTACTGTTAATGCTTCCCATATAATATCTTTGATTGATACAAAAAACAATATCTTTAATATAGAGATTAAAGATTATTTAAAATTACCTTTACAAGAACGAAAAACTTTATTTGGATATAGAGCAAATATAAATTATCAATATATTGCTTTTGATTTTAATGTATATAATTTAGGAAAAATTTTGTCAAACAAAGAGAAAAATGTTTTTGATAAAAACATCCAAGACTATATTAATCATCATACAAACAATGATATTTTGCATGATATAAAAATAAATTCATTAGAAACAAGGTTGCTATTTTTATCTGGATTTGTTGATGGAAAAAGTTCAACAATAGGAAAAGATAAAATAAAATTAAAGATTGATGATTTTAATTTTGCTTGTGAAATGCTAGATTTAATTCGTTCTGTTGGTATGAAAGCTAATTTAAAAAAGAATAAGAAAACTAATTCCATTTATTTCTTTGGTAGATTTTCGTTATTATCTTCTGTTAAAACTAAAAATTTATCAGATAATAATTTCAGTTTGATTTTTAAATTTAAAGTTAAACCAAAAGGAATAGGAGAATATTTCGGTTTTACAATAGATTCTCCTGACCATTTGTTTTTATTGGGGGATTATACAGTAACACATAATACAGAATCTATTAGCTCTTTTTGTGGATTTTTAATAGATAATTATCCACAAATGCGAGTAGGTGTCTTTACCCCACGTTTACAACAGGCAGAAGTATCTATTGGACGTTTATCTACATTCTTTCAAATGAATGAAGATAGATTGAATAATAAAATAGTAAAACTAACAAAAGATAGAATTGAATTAAGCAATAAATCTTATGTAACTGCGGTATCAGCAAGTGACCAATCCAATATTGAAGGTTTAACGTTTGACGTTATTGTATTGGACGAGGCACAGAAAGTATCAGATTATACATTCAGCGAACGAATTGTGCCTATGGGAGGCGGCTGTTTGATAGGCAATTCCCAAATTCAATTGCTTGATGGAACAACGCAAACTATAGAAGAATTGGTGAATAATAAAAATATAAATGAAATTCCATGTGTTGATTTTGACACAAAAAAGATTGTTAAAGGCAATATTACAGAATTTCATGATACAGGTGTATATGATACCATAACAATTACTTTGGCTAATGGCAAAACTATTTGTGGTACAGATGACCACCCCATTATTGTAAAAAGCAGAGAAACAAAAAAAGCAAGAATTCCAAGATGGGAACGTTTGGATAAAATTAAAGTTGGCTATCAGGTGGGAATTCCGAAAGAATTGCCATTCTTTGGTACAATTCATAATCAGTATGCCCGTTTGTTTGGAATGATGATAGGTGACGGATGTTGTATAAACTCTGCACAATATTTTACCCAAGACCAAGAATTGATTGATTATATTAACTCTATGGGTTTTAAATTTAGCGAAATTTCTTCAAAGTGTTTTGTGACAAAAGATAATCGTAATTATAAAAGCGGTACGATTATTGGTTTTGTGCAACATATGAAAGACTCTGGATTGGATGGTAAAACGTCTATGAGTAAAATATTACCAAAAGATTTTGAAAAATGGGATAAAGAGTCTTTACAGGAATTAATTGGCGGGCTGTATGATACTGATGGTTCTGTACGTCTTGAAGAAAATAGACGTTGCAGAATTGAATTTGTTTCGATATGTTTGAATATTGTTAAAAATGTTCAAGATATTCTTTGTAAATTTGGCGTACAGAGTTATATACAAGAGAGAAATGGAAAAAAACAACATCAAATTAATGGCAAAACAGTTAGCTACAAAAAATATTATGTGTTGCATGTAAAGGATAAAGAATCAGTTGAAAATTTCCATAAGAATTTCAAACTTTTGGTTTCTTATAAACAAGAAACTTTGAACAAAGGTGTAGAAATTTTAAAACAACATAAACATAAAATTCCAAAGGAACTACTTGATACTGATTTGAGATTTTCAAGAGTTGTAAAAGTTGAATTCTCAGGATTACAACACGTTTATGATTTGACAGTAGACAAACACCATTCATTTATTGCAAATGGCATCTTTGTTCATAACACAAATGCTAAAATAGTGCAAATTGGTACACCAAAGACTCGCAATCATTTTTATGATGCAGTAGAAGGTAAAGCACATGATAAATGGACTGTAGTACGTAGAGATTGGACACAATGTCAACAGTTATGGGCATTAGATGCAATATATTTACCTGACCCAAAAACAGGTATTGTACGTCCATATTCACGATTCGTATTAGAACAAGCTATGCCTAAAGTTTTAAAAGAAGAAATGTTCCCTAATAATCCTGAATTATGGACAGAAGGAAACTTGTCTATCGAAGATTTTAAAACACAATATATGCTTGAATTTATTGATGGCGCAGGCAAATATTTGGATAGTGACCAAATAAAGAAAATGACAGATGGACAATTTGATTGGATAGACCACGGAATTATTGGAGAAAATTATGTAGCAGGTATTGACTTTGCAGGTAGTAATCCTGATGGAGATAGTACGCAAATTACCGTATTGCGTGTAGCTCGTGATGGAACAAAACAAAAAGTTTTCTCCAAAGAATTTCAGGATACAAGTTATCCACAACAAATGTACTATATATCTAATTTATTTGGTGGTTATCATCCACGATTTGAATGTAAAAAGATTTTTGCAGATTATACAGGTTGTGGAGCTGCGGTTGTTCAAACTTTGCAGGAAGAATTTGGTATTAAAAATTTAGAGGGAATTATTTTTAATGCTCGTGATAGATTTACAGGTTCAGGAATGAATATGAAAAATATCATGTATGCAAAGTGGAGACAGGAATTAGATAATGGTAAATTTAAATATATGACTAAAGAAAGATTTTTAAAATCAACTGCGGAAGGTGCAGGAGAAAATAATATTGGATACTATCATCGTATGGTAAGCGAATGGGCAGATTTGGAACAAACAGTTACAGGTTATTCTGTTAATAAGAAAATTGAAGCACCATTAGGTTATCATGATGATGTACCTGATAGTGATGTTCTTGCCAACTTTGCAACAGTAGAAGGTCGTAGAGGACATATGCCAAAAGCAACGGCAGGTAGATATAAATTTAGATGATTTTAATAGCCTAGTTTTCTAGGCTATTTTTTATCAATCAAATATTATTTTTTTTATGAATAAATATATATAATAAATTATGATTATGAAATGGAGATAAATATATATGAAAAAAACAATTTTAGATAATGGTTTGACTGTTATAACAGAACAAACAGATGAAGATTTTGTTTCTATGGGATATATTGTAAATAAAGGTAGTTTTGATGAACCGAATGATTGTTTGGGTATTGCACATTTAGCAGAACATCAAGTTTTTAAAGGTACTGCAAATAGAGATAAAGATGAAATTTGGTTAGATGTACAACAATATGGCGGCGACATGAATGCATATACCGCAGAAAATAGTACTGCATTTCATTGTACCATTTTAAAAGAATATTGGAAAACTGCATTAGATGTAATATCTGATATTGTATTTAATAATACTATTCCTGAAGAAGAATTTGAATTAGAAAAAAGCGTAGTTATTGAAGAATTGAATATGTATCATGACGATGCTACACATAGAGTAATGGAAAATATTACTAAAACAATTTTTAGAAAATATGCTAATCGTTGGACAAATGGTGGAACACCTGAAACCGTAAGGAATATTACTAGAGAACAATTAATTAATTTTATTAATTCTAATTATATTCCATCAAATATTACATTAATGGTAACAGGTAATGTAAAACATGAACAAATTTGTGAATTTGTATCTGACTATTTAGAAGGATATGAATTTGCAAAAACTTCCATTAATAATCGTGTTGTCAATCCAATTATAACTATTGAAGATAATGTAGATACAATTGAAGGAATTCAATCAACAATGGTTGCTATATGGGAAACAAAATCATCCAACACGAAAGAAACATTAATAAATGAAATTATTGCTCATGTATTGGGTGGAGGATTTGGCTCTAGGTTTATGGATATTCGTGAAAAGTATGGATATGCGTATACTGTTCGTGCAGATACTATGACATTTGATTTAAATGAACCATCATTAATGTTTTGTTATACTGCATTAAATAAAAATAATATTGAAAAAACGAAAGAATTAATTGTCGAAAAATTAAATGATTTAGATAAAGGCATTACACAAAAAGAATTTAATCATGCAAAAGCATTTTTAACAAGTGATTTTAAAAAGGCTTTTCGTTGTTGTGAAGATGCAAATAGTTTTAAATTAGACCAATATGCAGCACACGATACAATAGATAAAGATGTTATTATTGATACATTAAATTCAATTGATTTAAATGATGTAAATGAGTTTATTAAAGATATGTGTCGTGATATGAAAATAGGATTTATTGTTGTTGAACAAAGTGAATAAGGAAGGATTAATTTGATAAATACGTCTGATGAAACCAAAGAAAACTTTGATTTAGTTCCTCCTTTTGAACCATTATATGAGGATGTTAAAACAGATAGAAATAAAATATGGTTTATGTATGAGGAAAAAATACAAAGATTAGTAGGTTGGCTAGGTTGGATGAAATCATTTGATAAAAATGAATTATTACAACAAGCATATATTTATTTTACAGTTTTATGTGAAGCATATGACCCATATTATGATGGGAAGTTCTTTAAATTTGATAGATATTTATTTAAGAATTTAATTATTAAATTAAGAGCTTACATTCAAAGGTATTATTTTAAAGGAAATAGAGAAAAACCTTCTGATTGTGATTATTTATTACAAAATAAAACTGTTGATGACATTGGTGATAGTGAATCAGATATGTATGTAGAGTATATATTTAGTTTGCTTAATAAACGTCAAAAAGAAGTTATTGGACTTACTTTAGAAGGATATAAACAACAAGAAATTGGTAAGAAACTTAAAATCAGTCAAAGTAGAGTTTCAGTTATCAAGAAAAAAGCATTAAAAGAATTATATATGATTTTAGATGAAAAACATACAGATGAGGAAAAACGTGAAATGCACGTAGAGGAATTAAAAAGTTATTTGTATGAAAAATTGTTGAAGAAAGAGGATTAATAATGCAGGATATTTTTTCTAGCCAAACTAATTATGTGATTAACGATAAGAATAAGTCTGATGGCATGGAGTTAATGAAAAGTTTAAAAGATGAAACAATTAAACTTTGTGTGTTTGACCCACAGTATAGAGGTATTTTAGACCAATTGCATTACGGTGATGAAGGTAAAAATCGTAATGTAGACCGTTGTGCATTACCACAAATGACTGAAGAAAAAATTGTTGAATTTTTAACTGAAATTTCAAGAGTATTAAAACCAAGTGGACATATATTTTTGTGGGTAGATAGGTTTCATCTTTGTGAAGGTAGTGCTCATAAATGGAGGAAAGGACTTCCACTTGAAGTAGTTGATATGATTACGTGGGATAAGATGAAAATAGGAATGGGATACCGTTCAAGACATAAGGCAGAATATATGGTAGTATTACAGAAGAAGCCTATTCGTGCAAAGGGCTGTTGGAATGACCACGGTATACCTGATGTTTGGCAAGAAAAGGTAGTAAAAGTACATCCACATAGTAAACCAATTGAATTACAGAAACGATTAATTTTAGCCACAACAGATGAACAAGACTTTGTATTAGACCCATGTGCAGGTGGCTATTCTGTTTTAACTTGTTGTAAAGATACAAATCGCAATTTTATTGGTTGCGATTTGATTAATGATAAATAATAATTTTATAAAAGGTAAGATTAATCTTACCTTTTATTTTTATGTTATAAAACAAGTATTATAGCTTTGTATATATAAGAAAAAGTAATAATATAAAACGTTTATATTATTTTTTTAATAGATATAAACGTTCTGATACCACTATAACTTTTGGTTTCAGAATTTACGAATTAGGGAGTGTGAAAAACGTGATTAAAAGAGTTTCAGATGAAATCTTTGATAATGATACGTTTACACGAATTGCGGAATCAATGCATAAACAGAGTAAGAAATTATTTTCTGTTGTAAATTCTGAAACAGAAGCAAAACAGGTTCAGCATGATTTAAATGTGAATGGTTATCAGTCAATGTATGAAAAAGTAGGAAAATATTATAATGTATATTATTCTCCTAGTGCTCCAAAATTTAAGGTAGATGAAAATGTATTAAAATCATTTACGAATATCGGAGATAATAAATACCGTGCTTTTGGTAAAAATACGGTAGCGGGGTTATATGATTATGATTTTGATGATGGTTCTATTTGGACTTTAAAAACGTATGAAGATGGTCAGCAATATCTTATAAAAGAAGTACAGGATGATAATGAAAATGAAGTAATCCGTAAGAAAGTTGCCAAGAAAAATAATATAATAAACAAAGATGAATTTGACGAAAGTTTATCTAAGTTTTTACGTAAACAAAAAATTGTTGTATCATCTAAATTGTTATCAGATATTAAGCAATTAATTATAAATTATGCTTTAAAGGAGAACAAATAATGACACAAGATTTGAGAAAAAACCCTGAAGTCAATAAGCCATATGATTATGACTTAGATTTAAATTGGCGTGATGATGGAGACATTTTAGGTGATGCTTCTATGAATGATTATTTAAAAGGGTATAAGAATGAACCTTATGCTTTTCAACAATGGGCAAAGAATAAAGGAATAAATACAAAGGTTGCAGGTCAAGAAATGATTAATATGCATTTCTATCCTGAATTTTTAGCAGATTATATTCTTACATTGTGGAATGGAACAGATGGTGAATTACAAAATTTTTATGAAGCATTCACTTTGCGTTATGATAATAAATTAAAAAAAGCAGTAGCAGATGAAATAGAAAAATTAGGATATAAAGTTTATCCTGTTTTAGTTGACGATAGAGCTTTTTATGCAAAAAAACAATTTAGTAAAATTGTTAAAATGGCTAAAAATAAAAATATTCAAATAAAATTAAATATATCGAAACATTTATTTGAAAATAGCGAAGCATTAAAACTTTGTTTAGGTGAGATAGACGATATACAAGAAATGGGAGTAAATGTTTCCGCTAAACGTGTTTCTGATTTGTTAGATTATTATAGTGTAATTTTCCCTGAAGATTATGCAATTTGTTTAACTAAAGATTTAGTTGATGAAAAAATAAATGATAAGGGTTACGAACATTATCAAGATTTTAATATTTCAGACGAAAGTTTAAAAAATATTGAACGTATGATGGATGGTAATCAAGACCCATATGATGCGCCTTATAATGGTGGTAATACAAGTAGTACAGATATGGGATATGATTATATTACAGATATGCGTGGATTTGATGGGGTAAAGCCTGAAATGTATGAAACACCTTCTGTTCATGCAAAAAAAAAAGACTAATAGCTGATGAAATTGGTAATATACCATTAAGTCAAGTTATGGATGCTATTAATGAAGCTAGTGACAATATTAGTACATTACTAAAACAAAATTTTGCTAATCCACCTGCTCCAATTAGAAGCATTAGAAAACAAACAAATAAATCACGTAGTAATATAGATGATTTTTATACAGTTGTTAATGTTCCTGATGTGTTAGATGTATTTGAAGTTTGGAAATTTACATTAAATGATAAGGAATATAAAGAAGTATTTGTAGTTATTTCTGCTATTTGTACATTGGCAGGATATAAAAAATCAAAATGGTCGGATGTACAGTATCGTGGATTTTATAGTACAGTCGATGAAGCAATAGATAAAATTTATGGTAGATTAGCATAAAAAGGAGAGTGTATGTAAATTATGCTCAATGAGGTAGATGGAAAATTACTTACAAATCCAAAGGTAAATGTACCTGATTGGATTGATAACATTAAATTTAATAATCCTGTTGAACGTAAAATGAATATTGAATTTGATAATAATACCATTAACCGTAAACACATTATTGCAGAACGTAATAATGATTTAGGTAATGTACGTGAAATGAAATTTTCATTTAATGAAAAACAGTTGCAAGTATTTGCAATGAATGAATTATCTAAATTTTTAAAAAAGTATAGATATACTGCAAATGCTTCTGTGGATAATGATAAAGTTGTTATTAAAGCAACTCTTTTAAATAATCCATTGGAATATACATTTACGTACAATGATGATAATGGTAAAATTGTTGCAAATAAAACATTTACAACTAAAATTGCTAGTATCATTAATGAATACCCATATAGTGAAGCGGGATTAGAAGATTCCATAGAAGATAGTCAAACAGTAGATTTAAATAAACCAACAAAAGTAAAACAAGCGTCATACCAATATACTGTTATGACACGATATGAAATTTTACAACGTTGTAATAATCGTTTAAGTTTAGCCAAAGAACTTATTGAAAAAAATGTAAAAGAGGGAAATATTGTTGCTATTGGTAGTAATGAATATGCTTCCACGTATGATATAAATTATTTATTCCCTGATACAAGAGAACAATTTGTAGGTGAAGTATCACATACTGCTGAATTTGTAAATAATCGTGTAGCAAAAGCTAGTTACGAAAATAAATCTGCAAATCGTTTGGCAATTGAAGCTAGTAATATTATTAATCGTACATTTAATGTATATAAAATGGTTAATGCTAGTAGAGATAATGATAATTTATATATAACATCAGTTATCAATCATAATAATATGAGAGATAGTTATGGATTTGTTTTTAATATTGAAAATGAAAAAGTAGCTAAATTGCAGTATATTGAAGATGAACAAATGAATCGATTTACTGTAGCACAATTATTACAAAAATTTGGTAACGATGATAAAGAAATTAAAGAATATCTGAACGGTAAAGATAATCAGATTGCAGGTGGATATGTATATTCTGCTAAAGAATTAAAAGCGCAGTTGCATAATTATATTTCTTCTGAAAATATCAATCAGATGATTCAAGATTGGGAAGAAAATAATTTAGTTACGAAACTTAATTCAACAACATATGCTTCTAATAAATCATTGTCTGAATTGGTTCGTGGAACAAAATTTAGAAGTAAGAATGAGATAGAAAACATTAAGCAAGCAAAAATTCGTTTTGGTAATGATGATAAGTTCTATTCTTATGAAACAAAAGATAATGATACACGAACACAACAAGCAATTAAAAATATTGAAGCATATAAAGAAGCAGTTGTAGCACAGGTTAATCATAAATTTAAAAATTGTGACGTAAAAATGCTTAGTAAAGATAAGTTCGTGTTATCTTTTATTAATAGCAATAATAAAAAGAGAATTGTATCAGGATATATTAAAAAAGGCAATATTCTTTGTAAAGCAGGAACTAAGTATGTAAATTTAGATGAATTAAAAACTATGTTTACACGCAGTAAATTACTTAGTGCATATGTAAAAGATACAGATGTAGATATTTCTAAAGACAAAAAAATCATTATTAGTCATAAACAATTTGTAAATAATTTAAAAGATTATTTAACAAAAGAACAAACGAATCAATTAATTAATGATTTAGTCAATAGTAAAAAAATTGCAAAGATTAATTCTAATACGTATGTTGCAAATACATCATTTAATAATCTTTTAAATTCTTATACAAAAGATATAGATAAAAATTTAAAAACATACAATTTAGAAAAAGCAAATAGAACTACATTGTCTGAATTAGTAAGACATTATATTTCTGATAATGATACAAGAACACAAGAAGCATTAGATAAAAAAGAACAACATTTTGTTAAAGCATATAATTTAATTGGTAAATATTTAAATGATTTTGATTTAACTATGTTAGATAATCAGAATATGATAATTGCATTTAAAGCAAAAGATAATAAGAAACGTAATATTGTTGCTAAAATTGATAATGAACATGTTTATTGCAAAATTAATGATAAAATGATTGAAATTAAAGATTTAGCAAATCGTTTTAAAAATAGCAAAATGCTAAGTGCTTATTTAAAAGAAAACAATTCTGATAGCCATAACAAAGTAATTATTTCTAAGAGAAATTTTCATGAAAAATTATTTAACATTCTTCCTGAAGAAAATATAGATATAATGATTGATGAATTAGTTAAAAAGAATGTTATTACTAAAATTTCAAGTACATTATATGCTTCTGAACAATCTTTTGAAGATTTAATGCGTAGTAGTAATTTAAATGTATCAGAAGGATTAAAAGAGGATAATTTAAGTAAAGCAAATAAAGTAGCAGATAAAGAATTAGAAGCAGAATATATAGATGATACAGATACGAGAAATGTAGAAAAGAGATTAACTGTATCTGAATTTAAATCACAATTTTCAAATGCTTTACCAAAACATTTAGAATGTATTAAATTTGATTCTATTAAAATGGATGAAAATAATGTGCGTTGTACTGCACAAATTTTCAATAAAAATAATGGTTTGAGTATAACTGCTAAATTTGATATGGGAATTGAAAATGGTTTGGTAAATACAGAAAGTGAAAAGGATTTAGATAGTTTATTTGAACTTTCTACAATTAACAAAACATATAATGAATATTCTTCTAATAAGCATGAAAAACACAATATTATTTTATCTAAGCGAGAAATGCTTAATAAGATGAAAAAAATTGCTAATGAAAAAGATATTTTAAACACAATTAGTAAATGGGAAAAAACTAATAAGATTAGCAAAATAAATAGTGATAAATATGCTAGTCAATATAGTTTTGAAGAATTACTTTCATTAAGTGATTTGAATGCTTATGATAAAGAAGCAATTGATAACCAATTTAAGAAAGCACAAATAAATGGATTGGCAATACCAAAAGAATATCATATACAAGATAGTGATAGTAAAGATATTAAAAATATTTCTGATGGTAAATCAAAAGAATATTTTAAACAACTTCATTCAAAAGCACAATATCGTTTAAGTTCATTAATTGGAAAAAATAAAATTTCCAAAACTAGAGTCGATTTGTTACAGAAGGAATTAAATCAAGTGGATAATTTTGAACAATTAGATGAATTTAATAAAAAATTAAATCGTTATTAAAAATTAAATAAGGGGTTTTGTTATGAAACGTTTAGTCAAATTATCTGAATTGGATATGGACGAACTTGAAAAAGAATATCGCCGTATTATAGAAGATAATGAAAAAGATTTTTATGACAAAGGACATAAAAATTATGAGTTAAAAGAACATACAAATAATGATGCTAAGACGTTTCTTATAAATCCTACCAATTTGGTTGATTATGATAATGACCAAAGAGATACAAGCCCACGTCCTGGTATTCCTGGTCCGTGGGCTTCTTCTTTGCGTTGGATAGGAAGATAAAATGAAACGTTATAGAAAAATAAAAAAAATTCATTTTAAAAGTTATAATGTTGTTTATCATTCTAGGTATAAAAAATATCAAGTAGAATGGTATTTTGGCAATGTGTGTAATGAAAGATGCTCTTACTGTTTGAATCGTCATACTTATAAAGAATATTATAGAAATATGACACATGAGGAAACAAAAAAAGTTTGTGATTTTATAAAAAACCAAATTCATGGATTACAACAATTAACATTTATAGGTGGAGAACCTTCATGTTATAAAGACTTGTTTTTCGCATTAGATTATTTAAAACCAAAATGTTTAGTTAATATTATGACAAATGGAAATGATGAAAAGTTTTTTAAAGAATGTTGTGAAATTGCTACATTACATATGCCAATATTAATATGTTGTTCTGCACATTATGAAACATTTTTACGTAATCCAAGAAAGTATATTGAACATATTGATAGATTAGTTAGAATGGCTAATTCTTATAAATTTGTTGAATTGGAATTTAATCTTTTGTTAGACAAACAAAAAACAAAAGATTATAAACAGTTAATAGAACATTTATATTATAAAATACATAAAAAGTATGGCAATAATCTAGTTATATCTTATGTTCGTAGAGATTATAATGCAGAAGAAACAGTTAAAAATGTAGCTTCCTGTTTATATTTTGATAAAGAACTATCTAAGTTTTTGATAGATAATATAAAAGGGGAAAGATTAAGTTTTTTACAACACAATGAATATTGTGGTGAAAAATGTCCAATTTTCCAAAATTATTGTTATATTGAATTAGACGGTAGATTAACATCATGTTCTTGTGAACAAGCGATTACTACGAAAAAATCAATATTTGATAAAGATTTTGATTTAAAGAAAGAACAAAAACATAACATAGTATGTAATTTACAACATCAATCGAACAATGGAACTTGTTATCATGTGCATGGGCTATTTCAGATGGGGGATGAATGGAAATAAATGAAACGTTTAGCAAAAAATATGTATTCTAAACCAATAATGGAATTAAATGGTTTTATGACTGAAGGAGGAATATATTATCAGTATTCCGTTCGTCTTTTAAATAATAAGCCAATGTATTCTATTGTTGCAATAGATACATATGATACATCTTCTTTATATGATGGAACATCATTTGAAGAATCATTTGAATTTTTTTGTGAATTGGCGATTGCATTAAAAGGCGTTAATTATGCAGAAGACTTTGCAAGGGAAAAACAATTGGTACTTAGTAAAATAGACTTATTAAAAGAAAAATCACAAGATATGACATTAAAAATGAAACCATTATCACTGGGAGATTCTGAATTTATAAATGGGTGATATTTAATGAAAAAAAGACTAATATCAAAACCAATTACTCATAGAGAAATTCCTATGCAAATAGGGCTAGAAAATAATACTTATGAAGATATGATACTTAATAATGAAGAAATAGAAAATAGTAAATATACTCCTGAATATAAATTTGAAGAACCAATAGATAATAATGAATGGAGATTGTTAAGCGAAAAATAATATAATTTAAAAAAATTAATCTATTTCTTTTTTAGGTAATTAAGAAAAAATAATAAAATAATACTGTAAATATACTGATAATTTTATAATAAAAGGTTGTGAATGTAAATTGAGGATTGAAAAAAATAGTGGTACACTTCCTTCTTGGTTGGACAGTTTTGTTAATAAGATTCAAAACAAAAAAGTTGCCACAAAAAATGTTAAAAATCTTCCAACAGTTACATGGAAGAATGAAACATATTATGTAAATCTTACAGATGATGGTGCAGTTTTATATAATGACCAAGCTAATGAAGTTATGTCAATGGATGGCGTTAAATCTATTGAGCAGGTTAATGATGAATTAAATAAAGATTCCGTTGTGGCTAGTAAAACAAAATTAGCAGACGATGGTAACGATTCAACAGATTCACAAACTATTACAGAAGATGATGGTAGTGGTGATGTTGAAGCAAGTAAATCAAATTATTTTGATTTGGATAAAACTGCTGAAAATGAAGATATGCCTACTGATAATGACGGTATGGAAAGCGAAATTGGTGGATTTGGTGTTCCAACTGACCAGATACAAGATGTTAGTGATTCAATTAATAAAGGTGTAGAAGATATTTCAGGCGAACCACATGAAGGTATACAGGATATTGTTGGTAGACCACATACAGGAATTGAAGAAGCAGGCACAGATAAATATCAAAATAATGCAGGTTCTAATGATGTAGAATTTGAAAATGAGTTAGCTAAAGTAGCAGATTTAGAAGATGGTCAGCCACAAGCTACTGAAGAAGGACAAGAAAATACCTCTACAGATACTACAAATAGTGGAGAAAATCAACAAGAACAATCTACTACTGCTTCTATTAACGAAGGTATAGAAGATGTTTCAGGCGAACCACATGAAGGAATTGATGATATTTCAGGTGAACCACATGAAACAATTGAGGAAGCAGGAACGGATAAGTATCAACATAATGCTAATGATGGAGACGTTGCTCCTGAAGAAGTTCCTTTTGATACAGATAATTTTGTATCTAAAGCTAGTTATAATCGTCTCTTAGCAAAAGTTAAGAAATTGGAAAAGAAAATTTCTGCTATGGATAAAAAAGCTGATGATTGGTCAGGAGATACTGGTTCAACAGGTTTCCAAGATATTGGTAATGCAATTTCTGATGGAGTTGGAGCAGTTGGAGATGCTATTGGCAATGCTTTTGATTGGGCGCAACAACAATCACAGGGAGAAAATGGAACATTTGATTCTAGGAATTCTAAGAAAGATGTAAAATGCAAACATCGTTTGATTGCAGATATTCCTGAAGGTGGAATAAATATGACAGATTTACCTGGATATGATGAATCTGTTGCAGGTGATGATATGTCTAATATGCGTATAATGCCATCCGAACCACCGTCAAATGATGCAGATAGCCGTGATTTAAATAATGCAGAGCAGTTTGGTGGAATCTTTGGTAAGAAAAAGAGAAAAGCATATACAGAAGCACAACACGCATATACTTCTCCTGAAAATGATGCTTATGATTTAAATAGTCAAGATGAAGAAGTAAAACATTTTAATGAATCTGAAAAAGCTACTCAAAAAGTAATTGATAGAGAACATGAATTAGACCTTTCTAAAATGTCTGATAGAGCTAAATTAAATGAATATTTCTTAGATGATATTGATAAGGAAATGGACGTTGTTGATGAAGCTTTAAACGATGTTCCTTCGCATGATGAACTTGTGGATATGGTTGAACAAGACCCACAAGGAGCAGGAGAAGAAGAAATTGATACTCCTGAAGTAGAAGATGAAGTCATTAAAGTAGATGACGAAACTCCAACAGATGAAGTGGAAATTGAAACTGATGCACCTGTTGAAGAAGTTGTTGAAGAACTTCCTGATGATGAAAAAGCAGTAGTGGTTGAAGAAGAACCAACAGATATGCCTGTAATTGTTACATTGGATAGTCCTGATGATGTAGATAAATTTGTAAATCAACAATGTCCAATTTGCAATGCTAAAAAATCATTACAAGGTATACAAAAGGTTGCTAGTTTAACTGGTGTTGTTTGTAAACATTGTGGTCAAGAATATGCAGTCGGGAATGACCATATTTATTTAAAGAAATAAGGAATGGTGAATTATAAATGAATGATATGAATTTAATTCATGGTCGCAGTATTTGTGCTATGGTAAATGATAACACTTCTGTAAAGGAAATGCTACAGATGATGGGTGTTGACCCAACAGATGAAATGGTAAATGATGCTATTAATTATTTTGCTTTAAATGGTGATAATATCACAATGGAATCACTTTATGACTTCCTTAAAGAAAAAGATATTCTTACAGATAATCAGAAGGTTGCTAGTGTAGCAGACGTTCGTTGATAATTAACTCGTCAAGCAAAAAAATGCTTGACGAGTTTTTATTTTTATTGTATAATATGGATAACAAATGGGAAGTAGGTAACAATTCATATTGTCCATGATGTTATCCATATGATGTTGACACAGAACATCATTCCTATTTTAAAGAAGAGCTTTCTATACTCCATATAAAGAGTTTTGTACCTCTTTCTTTGTTATAATATTCTAAAATACCAACAAATAAATTTATTTGTTGGTATTTTTATATATCTGTTATAAAATACTATATGAAAATATATTTTTGTGGTGATACAATATATATGATAATAATATGGAGGAAATAGAATGTTTCTACAAAATGACAATTATAATAAAGAAGATGTATATTCAAATAACGAAAATTATTCATATGAATATGATGAAGAAGAAAAAAATAACAATTCATTTAATTTCAATGACGATGATATTTTAAATAATTTAGATAATAATCAAATGCCATCTAAACAAATAAAAGCAAAAGCCACAACGATGAAGAAGAAAAAAAAGCCAATTAAATTATTTGATATTGGAGATATTGTTATTTATCGTAAAAAACAAGCTACTGTTGTTTTTGGACCATTTGAAAAAAATTATAAACAAGTTTATGAATTACAAATGGAAGATGGTAGTGTTGTAAGTGCTATTTCAGATTCTATAAAAAAACAATAAATATTTTTAACGATATTACGTAAAAATGTAATATCGTTTTTTATATTCAATGATAATTATTATGCGTATAAATATAAAAATTATAAAAATAAAAAGATATATATACTTTGTAGGAATGAAAAATACGGTGAATACCGTTCATTTTATTCGTAAGGAATTATCTTCTATGATATTTTCATAGACAAAGAAATCATTTATAGATATATAAGTAGAGGTGAAACAATACTATGAATAAACCAGTTTCAGGTAGCAATTATCGTAAAATAGGTGCTTTTACAGAAGAATTACGTGTTTATGCACAAGCAGACCCAAATATGACAGTTGCTATTAACGAAGGTTCTTTTTATACCGAAGGTATGAAGATTGTTGAATATGAAGGTGGTACTTCTCCTGTTATTAAAGCTCCTGCAACAAATAATGAATGGGTTGTTATTTGTTTAAATAAGCAAGGTACATTATCTGTTGTAGAAGGTAAACCAGATTCAAAACCTGAAGTACCTGTCGTTCCAAAAGATTATTTACCATTAGCTGCTATTTATTTAAAAGCTACGACTGCAAAAATCACAAATGATATGATTTTTGATATTCGTCCATTTATGTCTAGTGGCTCATATCCTGGTGACCATAGTTTATTAGAGAATACAGATTTACCAAATTGCCATCCAATTTCTGCTATTACTAATTTAAAAGAAACATTAGCAGATAAAGCTACTTATGCAGATTTGGATAAACTTGATTTAAAACTTGATAATATTAAAGGTACAAATACGGCAACATTTATTTTAAATCAAGCACAAACAGGTGAACCAACTGCAAATGTTGGAATTTCTGTAAACCGTGGTGACGAAAATTCTGTAGGATTACGTTATAACGAAAAGAAAGGTTCTTGGGAATTTACTAATGATGGTTCTACATGGAATGAATTTGTTTCCTATGTCAATATTGATGGTACTTTAAAAGATGCTACGGCTTCTGCTAAAGGTGTTGTAAAACTTTCTGTTGAACCAGCTAATGCATTTGACCCAATTGCTATTGGTGATAATGACCCACGTATTTCTGCAATTGCATTAAAAGCAAATTCTGATGATGTATACAACAAAGCAGATATTGACGATATGTTAAAGAATAAGATTGATGATAAGTTTACTTATTCTCGTAAGTCAATTGATGAAATGCTTGCAGGAAAAATGGACATTAATGTACTGTATACAGAAGCACAGATTGACGCTAAGTTGATGGGTAAAGCTAATGTTGGCGACGCTTATACAAAAGCAGAAACCGATATGTCAATGTTAAAAAAAGCCAATGTTGCAGATGTATATAGTAAAGTTGACGCTGATGCCTTATTAAATAATAAAGCAGATATTACTTCCGTTTATGATAAAACACAAGCAGATACTTTATTAGCTGATAAAGCAGATAAGGCAACTACTTATACAAAATCTGAAGTAGATGGTCTTTTATTGAATAAAGCAGATATTTCTACTGTTTACACACAGTCAGAAGTAGATAATGCTCTTGCACTAAAAGCCAATACATTAGATGTATATAATAAAATAGATGTTGATGGTTTCTTAACATTAAAAGCAGATGTAGCTACGACTTATACAAAGACAGAAGCAGATGGTAAATTCGCTCTTGCTTTAAATACGTATAAGAAAGATGAAGTAGATACTGCTCTTAACGATAAGGCAAATGTAGCAGATGTATATGATAAGACTAGTGCAGATGGATTATTTGCAACGAAAGCAAATGTAGCAGATGTATATACAAAAGATGATGTTGATATTAAATTAACAAATAAAGCTGATTTGAATAAAGTATATACTAAAGTGGAAATAGCTAGTCAGTTATTACCCTATGCAAAATCAGATGATGTTGTTGCTACATTGAACAACTATGCAAAATCTAATAATGTATATACAAAGACTTCTGTTGATACATTGTTAAGTTCTAAAGCTGATACAACCGCAGTTAATACAGCTTTAAATGAAAAAGCAGATAAAGCACAATATTATTCTTCCGCAGTTATTGATAGTAAATTAAGTAACTATGTTACAAAAGCAGATTTTAATGTACTTCAAACACAAGCAGTTAAAGTTGCCGATGTATATACAAAAGATGATATTGATGCTAAATTAGCAGATAAAGGTAACAAAGCAGAATTAATTAATTTACTTTCTACAAAAGCAGATGATACAGATTTAGATGCTTATGTTACTAAGACAGATTTAGATACAAAATTAAGTAAATATGCTAAATCTACATTAATTGATTCTAAAGCAAATGTAGCAGATGTTTATGATAAAGACTTTATTGATACAAATGTAGCTCTTAAAAGTTCTGTTGATATGAAACTTGCTTCTTATGCAAAAACGGCAGACGTGGTTTCAAAAGCAACTCTTACAAATACGCTTGTTGATTATGCAAAAGCTACAGATGTTGCAGATTTACAAAGTGCTCAATCTTCATTTGCTACAAAGACAGAATTAGCTAATTATGCAAAGAAAACTGATAATGCAACTTCTGTTGTATTAAGTTCTGCTAATGGTACAAAATATCGTTTGGTAGTAGCCGATGATGGTACAATTTCTACATCTAAAGTTGAATAAATTTTAAATATAAAGAAAAAAGTCATTCTTAAATGAATGACTTTTTTTGTATAACGTCAAAAATATATATTCATAGGTAAAAGAATGTATATTTTTGTTTAGAATTCTAAACTCTGAGCACCGTTACTATGCTCACCAGAGGTCAAATGAAACATGGTATTTTAAAAATATAAAATTAAATATATGTACTAATATTTATTAGTACGAGAATGTAATTACAGTCACATTCTTTAAGACTGATTATGTATATCGACCACGAATAGAATTAAAGAACATCTTATTGCTATCCATACATAATAATTCTTATTTATTATATTAAATTTATTAACAAATGTATACAAATAATTATAATTTTATTATTTGTTTTTGTATAATAAATGATAGAGATAAAATAAGACATAAAATGTATTGTGCTATATATATTTTTTGTAGATAATTCTTTCTTTTAATAGGAAGTTAGGTGAAACAATTTGAGAAAAAATCATAAAACTGTTACCGCAGGATATGATGGTAATCTTGCAAAAAATAGTATTGTAAATAAATCAGATTTACCAAAAAGAATACAATCAAGAATGAAACGTGGGAAAACTGTACACGCTTCTAGTGGTGTTGTTAGAATGGGTAATCCAACATTCTATCAGCCATTATTTCAGACAACAAATATGTTGTTGCCTCGTGATAGACGTGAACGTAATGAGTGGTGCAGACATTTTTATAGAACTGAACCGATAATTGCTACGGCATTAGATTTACATACAGAATTTCCAATTTCTGATTTAAGTAATGTTTGTAGTGACCCATATATTAAACGTTTTTTTGATTATATGGCGTTTGATAAACTTGATTTAATTAATTTATTATTGGAAATTGGATTAGAATATTGGAAAATAGGAGACGTATTTCCTTTCGGTCAATTTAATGAATCTGAAGGAATTTGGGAAAACTTTACATTATTAAATCCTGATTATGTAAATGTAACCGCTTCTATTTTTGCAGGCGAACAACAAATTGAATTGATTCCTGATGACCAAATTACAAATATAATTTCAGGTGGTCCATCAGGAGAATTTGGAGAATTATATAGACAATTCCCTGATGATATAATTACACAAGTAAAAATGGGTAAAAATATATCATTAGATAATCGTTTGATTTCTCATATTGCACACAAAGCAAGTCCTTATGAAACATGGGGAACACCTTTAATGATGCGTTGTTTTAAAACTTTAATTTATAAAGATAAATTAAGACAAGCACAGGATGCAATAGCTAATAGACATATTATGCCTTTACGTGTAGCTAAAATAGGTACGCCTGGTGAACCAATGCCTACACAGGATGATATTGATAGTTTTCGTGATATATTAATGGAAGGTGAGGATGACCCAAACTTCTTCTTAGTATATCATTATGGATTATCATTTGAGTATGTTGGTTCTACAGGTAAAATCCTTCCATTAAATACAGAGTTTGATTTTATTCAAAATGAATTAATGACAGGATTAGGTATTACACAAGCTATGTTAAATGGTGATGGTTCTGCTTATTCAGCTGCAAATGTTGGCGCAGAAGCATTAGCAAGAAGATATATGGCTTATAGATTACGTTTGGAATCATGGATTAGAAATAAAGTGTATAAACCTATTGCAGAAACACAAGGTTTTTATAAACCTATTAATGGTTCTATTGCTCGTAGATATATGTCTCCAAAAGAAATTAAACGTGCTGCTGCGAATAAAGAGATGGAATTGATTGTACCAAAATTATTATGGCAACATCAGGATTTAACGTCAAATCAAACAGTAATGTCATTTATTCAAAGTTTACGTGATAAAGGTTTAGTTTCAATGACAACCGTATTGCCTTTACTTAGTCTTGACCCTGAAACAGAAAAACGCAATCTTGAAAGAGAAAGGGGTAGCGTTTTCGACGAGAATGCTCCAAAAACTGGTCCGCTTCCAAATGAAGGTAAACCTATTGTTAATGAATATGAGACAGGCGATACAATTAGAGAAAACAAGCCGTCTCGTGAAGAAAATGAAGAAGAAAATTCGTTTAATAGACCTAGTTCTCCATCAAATACGCCAAGTATAGGTAACAATCCTGAAGATTTTGGTTTACAAACTCATGATGTAAAAACTTCGTTAGATTTAGATAAATTCTTTAATAGAAGGGGAAAAACTTTTACAAATAAAAAAATAAAAGATGAATAAGAGGTAAAATATAATGGAACATACTATTAGAAACATTTCTAAAGATTTGATATTACAAATAAATGAAATACTAAATAACGATTATTTAAACGCTCCATTATATGATAAAGCGGAATCGATTAAACAAGAATTACAACATAATGTTAATGTAATTAGTCAATGCGCAATAAAATCTGTATATGAAGATTATATACCATCTAATCAGTATAAAGATTTTATAGAAAAATATACTTTATCATTAGAAGATTGGAAAATGGAAGTATATTTAGTATTAGAAAAAATCAATAATGTTTATCATGAATTTAATATAAATTTTTTAAATTCATTTGAACAAATTGTAAATAAAGAAATCCAATATTTGTATAAAAATTTACAATATATCATTATTCAAGAAAATAATTTAGATACTGAATTTGTTTGTCATGAATCTTCTTGCCCTGTATGTAAATTTGTATCGGAAAATGGATTGATTACAAAAGATTTTATTGAACAAGATGATTGCGATTCTTATTTCGTGAAAAAAGTAGATACGATTGAAACAGATAATCTTATTTCAAATGGAATACATTTTTATAATGTACCGAAAAAATATAAGCGACAAGTATCTTCATTTTATAAATTGGTATCTTTAAGATATTCACGATATATAAAAGATAAAATTAAAATTAAATTTGTACAAGAATTTGATTTGGAAGAAAAATACAAAGATATAACAGATTTAATTGAATATTTATATGATAATAATGAAAACACATATTATATAAAATTTGATATAAAATCGTTTCAATACTATATATTAAAAGCGTTAAATGATTTACAAGAAGTTCCTGATGAAGTGAAAAATTATTATTATGATAAACTACACAAAGACGTGATTTTTTCAAAGGACAAATTTATTAATTATTTAGCAGGACAGAGTCCTGAATATTATTATGTTGAAACTTTTATAGCATATATTTTATCTCCTGATAAACTGAAGCAACTAGATAAGAAAATGTTTGATTATTGGGCTAATGAAATTGAAAGGTGATAAAATATGTATACATTTGATATTTATAAAAATACAAAAGCGTTAGCAAAAATAGTTATTGATGAACAAAATGAAAATATAGGATTTGTCAATAATGAAGATGTTAATTTAAACAATATATTGAATATTTTGACCGATATTCCTTATTTAACAACAAGAACAGGGGATAAGGTTGGTTCATCCTATGTACAGATGAAAGAAAAAATAACATTAAAAGATGAAAGATTTTATGATGTATTAAAATCGCAATTATCAGATTATGATTTTTCACCTGTAAAGAAAATTGAAAATAAAACAATTAAACAAGCGTTAGATGAAAACTAATATTATCTCCGTTTATATATATAAAGGAGAGAAAATTAAATGTTTAAAAGATTAAGTAATCATGTATCTCCGTATACGCATGATGTTGTCACAACTCTTGTTAAAAAGCAAGCTACAGATAAAATGAACGCGAATAATGCGTTTTTAATTGCAAAAAAAATTCTTGCAGATTTACCACTTGTTCCCACAGGTGGATTAACATATAATTTAGCTCAATCCATTCAATTTGGTTTGTTAGATGAAGTTTGTCCAATTGAAGAAGTTGATAAACATTGGCAAGAATGTTTAGATGTAGCAAGTAGATATTTACATGAAATTAAAATATGGGAAACTCTTTAACAAGTGTGGTGAAATAAATGATTGTTATTAATAATACGAGAGGTCGTATAGAAGATTATACTTTAGAAAAAAATGGTAATGTTACATTATTTGGTAACAATAAAGCAAATTTATCTTTATTAAAAGATAGTAAAACTTTGAATAATATAACTAAGACTGCCAAAGTAGTTAAGATTGTTCCAAAAGAAAAAGATTTTTTATATATTAGAAACCGTGCAGTTTCGGCAGGAAATGTTATTGAACACAAAGGTGGTTCGGTAGAATTAGTTCCTATCGAAGAATATTATAACGATTTTGCGAAATATTCACAGGTTTGCAGAAATGCTAATTTAAATGGAGATTTTTTCTCGCATGAAGAATTATTAAAAACATATAAAACATTTATTGGTAAATCAGTATTTGTTGACCATGTTGATGAAAATGTAGAAGATGCTCGTGGTATTATATTAGATGCTATTTATAATACAAATGGATATTTTGTTGAATTATTAGAAGCTATTGATAAAAAGGCTTTCCCACAGTTAGCTTCAGGTATTGAAAAAAGATATGTAACAGATACATCTATGGGTTGTCATTGTGAATATGCAATTTGTTCAATTTGTGGACATGAAGCTAGAACGAACGATGATGTTTGTGAACATATTTTAAATTATAAAGGTTTAACATATAATGGTTTACCTGTTTTTGAAGATAACCGTGGTGTAGAATTTTTTGAAGATAGTTTGGTAACTGAAGGTGCAGACCCAGATGCGAAAATATTAGAAAGAGTTGCAAGTAAACAAAACCGTTCTAATGTTTTTGTACCAAAATATTATCATAAAGAAGATAATGTTTATAGGAATGAGAAAAATCAAAGAACGTTTAATGGGAAAATACAATCATTAAGTGATAAATTAAGTAATCTTCCTTGGTCATAAAAAGAAGTGGAATATACTCCACTTCTTTTTTATGGTGATAAAATAAATATAATAATATATAACGTGATTAAACTTTTATTTTTAAAATAGAAGATGAAATCGTTTTAATATAAAAGTGAGTTGAAATATAAATTATGAATAAAAGATTAATTAAAGCAGATAATTCCGAAGCTATTGAAAGCGTTGTTAAAGGGGTCGCACGAGATGGTCGTAAAATTTTAAAAGAGTTAGAAAATTTTAAATTTAAAATGGAACAATGTACAAATGTTTCTGCGAATAGTGAATTAAGGGATAAAATCCATCAACAATATGATATGGTTGATAAAATTATGGATGGACTATTTAGCGTATGTTATGATTTAGAAAACTTTAATTTAGTTCCACAATATGATGTAGACCAAATTGATATGAGTAATCAAGATAATCCAGATTCTGATAATAGTGATTATAACTTGAATGATGAAATTCCTGCTGATACTATGCCTGAAAAAGATGAAAATACAGAAGATACATCAGAAGAAGAAAATGAAGAAGATTCTGATGAAGATACAGACTTCGACTTAGATAGTGAAAATAATGAAGAAAAAACAGAAGAACCTGAACCTGAAGAATAATTGAAAGGTGGTAAACTTTTTGAAACTGAAAATAGTTAAACCAAGACCAAAATTTTATCGTATTAAGTACGCTATGTTAGATAATTTGTTTATAAAAGAGGAAAATAAAGTTATTTCTGAAGAACCAAAACAAACTATTAGCAAGACACAATTTGCAGATAAATATGATAAAATCGTTGATGAAGCTATACAGAAACATTTAATTGATGAATCTGATAGAGAAACGAAACTGTTAGAATTAAAAAGTTTATCAGATAAAGAATTTGACGATTATGCTAATGAAGTACATTCTGAAGTAAGTATGGAAATTACTAATATTGCAAAAGAAAATGATTCTGAAGATGAAAACTTAACAGAAGCAGAGAAAGCATTAAGAAAAATTAAGCAATCTGGACCGATTATTGGTGATTTTTCGAAAGAAATTCCTACTACAACTAAAACAACTAGTTTTGATGGTGGAGATAGTAGGTCATTAAGTGATATAAAAGCTAATAGAGATTTAGATATTTCTTCCTACAATGAAGAAACATTTATGGATAATGCTATGATGGATTTAAGCAATAAATTAAAATCAAGAAATAATGTGAAAAAAGAAATTGTAGCAGATAAAAAACCGATGTCTAATTTAAAAGGTTTGACAAAGCCAATTGTACATGAAAGTACTCCATTTAACAAGAGTTTAAATGATATATTTAGTAATTTAGATTGGACAATGGGTGGGAGATAATGTGCAACAACTTGAATTTATTGCATATATGACGAATGATATATGTAATCTTAATTGTAAATCATGTAATAATTGTGCTCCTATTGCTAATTATAAAAATCCATTTATGTCTAATTTTGATAAATTTAAAAAGAATATAAAAATAATTAAAGAAGTATGTCATACTAAATATTTTGAAATTATGGGTGGGGAACCGCTTTTGAATAAAGATATAATGAAATATGTTGACTATGCTTCTGAAATATATAAGAATACAGATACAAAAGTTGTATTATTATACAAATGGTCGTGTAGTATCTAATTTTATTAATCAAATTTTGGATAATAAACCAATTACTATATATGGTGATGGTAGTCAAACGAGGAGTATTTGTTATATAGATGATTTGATTGATGGGTTATTAAAATTAATGAAATCAGATTATCATTTTCCTGTTAATATTGGTAATAATGAAGAATATACAATATTACAATTGGCTAATATAATATGTGATGAAATGAAAGTAAATCAAAAATATGTATATTGTGATTTACCTGAAGATGACCCTTTACAACGTAAACCTGATATAACAAAAGCAAATAAAATATTAAATTGGAAACCAAAATATGATGTTAGAAATGGGCTTAGAAAAACAATTCAATATTTTAAGGAGATACATTCATGATAAAATATTTTTCAAATGAAGCAGATTGGTTAATAACAAAAAGAGATGCAGTTAAAACTATAGATGAACAAAGTAAAACGAGAGATTTTATTTGGGGTAAATCTTTAGATAGTTTTGCTAATAAATTAAAAGATTTTTTAAATGTTAAATATGTAGTTTTAGCAAAATCAGGTACACAAGCATTGGCAGTTGCATTAAAATGCTATGGGATTGGTACAGGAGATAAAGTTGTTACGACACCATTAACTTTTATTGCTACGATTAATGCTATTCGTTTGGTAGGAGCAGAACCAATTTTTGTTGATGTAAAAAAAGATACATGGAATATAGACGAAAATAAAATAGAAGAAAAAATAGATGATACAGTTAAAGCTATTATGTCTGTTGACATTTTTGGAAATCCATGCAATTATAAAAAGATTTGTGAAATAGCTAAAAAACATAATATACCTGTTATTGATGATATGTGTCAAGCTATGACATCCATATATGATAATAAAAAATTAGGTAGTATCTGTGATGTATCTTGTACTTCATTTTATCCGACAAAACCATTTGGAGGTTTTGGTGAAGGTGGAGCTATATTTACAAATAATGAAAAAGTATATAAATTATCAAAATCAATATTAGACCACGGTTCAGATGATAATGATAATTGTATTAGAATCGGTACAAATGGTGGATTTGATATGTTACATGGTGTATTTTTAGATACTAAAATGAAATATATTGGTCATATATTGCAAAAACGTAATGAAATTGCTAATACATATAAACAAATGAAAAATGTTATATGGCAAAAACAAGAACCAGATGCCATAAGTGCATGGGCAAGAATGCAAGGTATTGTTACAGATAGTAAATCTATAGAAATAATTAATCAATTGTTTGAAACAGATGATTTGTATAATAAAGATGTTTGTGATAATACATTGTATAAACAATATCGTCAAAATACACCAAATTCAGAATATATAACACATAATTCAATTAGTTTCCCAATATATACATATATGAATATTAAAGAACTACAGAACGCAGTCAATGATTATAATTCATTGGTTTAAAATTATATAATTTATAGATATTATTTTTATAAAGGATATGATATAGATGAACATTGTTCTTAATAAGATTCGTCAAAATGAGTATCAGAATAGATATGCTTTTGGTTTTGGTGATTTAAAGAATAAGGTAAAAAATCTTTTTAATAAAAACAAAGATGAAGAAAAAGATTCCAATCAAGCAATAAAAGATTTTATTAATCAGCTACCTAATAATTGGAAAAAAGTAATTGATATTCCGGATGGTCAGACAACACAACATATTAGTGTGTGTGATACATATACAGTTTATAGTCCAAAACATTTTTGTTTGACAAATAGAGTTGGAGATACAAACACTAGTGACACTATTGTTTTACCATATTTATCATCAGATTTCCCGCAAGGGGCAAATCCATTTGATAATGATAATATGGATAAAAAAGATGAAGAAACTACAACAGGTAAATTAAAAGTGGAAGTTTATATTAATTCAGAGTCTGGTTTTGAAGATTTGAAAGATATTAATATGAACATAATAGGTATATTTGATATGGATTCACCTTATCAGTTCCATAAAGAATTTACAGTCGATAAATCAAATGGTATTGACCAAGTAAAAAATGCTATTGAACAATATAAACAAAGTTCGGATAATTTACTTAGTAGTAATTGGTTTGAAAAAATTACTAATTGGGTCGCAGATGAAGCAAAGACAAATCCAAACGATTCAAATTATGTTTTTGATAATGATGTGTTCTTTAATACCTGCGGATTAAAAACGAAATACAATACAACCAAAGAAATTGAAAGAGTATAAGTATTTAAGGAATAATAATATTTTTAAAATATATTTAATGGATAGTAATAGCTATCCATTTTTATATAAATAAAATTTATGAATTTAAAAATGGGGTTATAAATATTGAAAAAATGTATATTTTTTTAATGTAAAAGTAAAAAAAGGAATGTGTTTGTTTGATAAAACAAAATTTTTATAATTCGATTTATCTTAGAATAAATCATATTCGCAAATATGTATAGTTTGCAAACACGCTATTATCACGTTTTATAAACAAACACACTCTTAATAATAACTAATAAATTTGTAATAATTATTTGGAGGTGTTGTTTCGATGGCTATGAATAATGCAGGTGGACATTTTGTTTTTGGTCCTACATTTAACTCTACGCAGTATGTGCGTGCAGCTATCGAAGGTGCTATCAACGGTTTTTATGACGTTGATGCAGAAAAGGCAGAAGCTCTTGATGGAAAGTTGGCAGGTCACTTTGCTGCTATCTCCGCTGATGGAAAGGTTGTTCCAGCAGGTGCAAAGGGCGAAGGTGCAGTTGGTCTTATCCGCGAAGATTTGAAGGATATGATTAACGCTAGTGGTAAGGCTTCATTCTATATGCTTGGCATGGGTGGAGAATATCACGTTGCAGAAAGCCGTCTTGGTAAGGAAATTAGTGCTTTCACAGTTGGTAAGACAATTACAACTGATGCTAATGGTGCTATTGTTCCTGCTGCTGATGGTGATAAGGTTCTCGGTACAGTTGTTTCTATCGGTGAGTTCCGTCAGGGCAATATGTATGAATGGGCTGGCGAAGCTGCTAATGGTGGCAAGTTCCTCGGCTTTATTATGCACGTTTAATTGGAGGTTGATTAGTTATGTCTATGACACAAGAAGAAAAAGAATATTTAATCTCCAATGCTCTTGAAACAAGTGAAGGACGCGCCGCTCTTGCTTCCGCTATGGCTAACCCAATTCGTACTTCCCTTGATTATCAGGGTATTGGACGTAAGTTACTCGTTGTTGACCCACTTCCACAGGGCGCACTTCCTGTTTACGACCGTGATGTTGATGCTAAGGCATTTGTCGTTTCTAAGCGTGGACAGGCTCCAGACCAGCTCGTTGAGGGTGAACGTATCCAGGTTCCAACTTTTGAAGTTGTTGCTTATCCACAGGTTCGTTTCTCCCAGATTAAGGAACGTCGTTTCAATATTATCGACCGTGCCCAGCAACGTGCTAAGTCTGATATTATGGCAGTCGAAGATGAAACTTGCTTCTCACTTCTCGATGCAGCTGCAACATCTGTAAATCCTGAAACGATTTCCGCTGGTGGACTTACACGCGATGCTCTTGCTACTGCTTTCCGTGAAGTTGAAAAGCATGACCTCGCCGTTACAAAGATTGTCATGAATGCACAGGCTTTTGCTGATATTCGTAAGTGGGGACAGAATGAGTTCGACCCAGTAACACAGCACGAAGTTCTTCAGACAGGTACATTTGGTCATCTGTGGACTGCTGAAATTCTCATTTCTAAGAAAGTTCCACTCAATACAGTTTATGTACTTGCTGACCCAGAGTTTGTTGGTGTTATGCCAATTCGTCAGGATATCCAAGTCATTCCAGCCGATATTCCTGAACGTCTCCGTATTGGTTGGGTTGTCTATGAAGAAATCGGTATGTCCGTTGTCAATGGTATGTCCGTTGCTAAGATTACAATTAAGTAATTTTAATATAGATAAAGAAAAGAAGGATGATAAAAATTCATCCTTCTTTTTGTTTAAATGGTGAAATTATGATTAAAAAATTATATTATATACAAAAAAGCATGTTTCCATATATTTTATCTAATTATTCCATATGTTTTGATGAAATAAAATTTAATAAAAATTATGATTTTTGTTTAATAAATAAAAAATTAAATTATAATGTATATAAAAAATATAATTTTATATGTTATATTGGTAATAAACTTCTTTTATCAAATAAATATGCAATTTATAATAATAAAATATATAAATGTAAAAGACTTAATGATATTAATACAACTAGCAAAATTCTTATTAATAATAAATATGTATTTAGATATATTGATAATAAAAAATATTTGCATAATATATTGGAAAATATAAGTGCTTTAAATAATTGTAATTGTCCAAAAATATATAAAATATATGAAAATTTATTAATAGAAGAATATATTGAATCATCATCATTTAATGATTTCGATATATTTAAATTTATATTTTCATTATACTTACTATTTATAAAAAACATAATGATATTTGATTTATCAGGAGATAATATTATAATTAGTAAAGATTTTAAATTTTATATTGTTGATTTAGAAGATAAAAATATTTTTAATAAATTTGAACTGTTGATATTTTATATTAATATATATATAATTGATTTTTTTTGTTCTGATATTTCAGATAAAATATCCAAAAAATATTATGATAGATTGAAAAGAGACGATTGAATGATATGTGAATATTTTAATTTAGATATATTAGAAGCAAAAAATAAATATAATTGTTGTTTTACAAAAAATGATTATAAAACAGGTAAATATGATTTTTATTATATTTTGGGAAATAAATTTAATATAAATAAATATGAAGAATTAATTAAAATATATAATGTTGTTCAAATTACAAATCAAGGTTTCTTAGTTTCAAATGAATATGTTTTAATTAATTATAAAAAACAACAAATTATAGTAGCAAATAGAACTAGAGGAAGAAGTAAAATATTAACCAATAAATATGCAATCAGATTTATTACAAGGTATCAAAAACAAACTATACCTTTTAATCTAAAACATTTTAATAAGAAAGGATTGGACTATTTATTACCAAAAATATTTTATTTTAGCAATACCATGTTAATAGAAGAAAGGATTTTTTATAAAAAACAATATAATTATAAAATTTTAAAATTTATATTTGTTTTATATTTGATTTTTATAAAAAATATTAATATTATTGATTTAGATGATTTAAATATCATATATAAAAATAAAAAATTTACAATTATTGACATAGATTGTTGCGCGAAAATGAAAAAAAGACATTTAATAATATACTATATTAATCAATATTTTATAAAATATAATAATCATAGATTAGGTAAGAAAATTGATGATTATTTATCCAACAAATTTATATGAAGGAGTATAAAATATGGATTATAAAATTTGTATAGTTGGTCTAGGATATGTTGGTATACAATTGGCTTGTGAATTTGTTAAAAAAGTTCCTGTATATGGATATGATACGAATAAAGAAAAAATTCAGCAATATAAAAATGGTATAGACAATACACAATCAATTGATACAACATTATTAGATGATATTATATATATAAATGAATTAAGTGATATAGATATATATAATCCTAATGTGTGGATTATTTGTGTTCCAACTCCAATTGATAAAAATAAAAAACCTGATATTACAATGTTAACGAAAGCAATTACTAATGTAGCTTTTTATCTAAAAAAAGGAGACACAGTAATTATTGAATCTACTGTAGCCCCAAAAACAACTAGAGAAATTTGCATTCCCACATTAGAAAAAATTTCTTTGTTAAAATGTAATGAAGATTTTTATGTTGGTTTTTCTCCTGAAAGATTACAACCAGGTAAAAATGGTAAAAAAATAAAACAAATAACTAAGTTAATTTCCGGTTCAAGTGATAATGCATTAGAAAAAGTATATGATATATATCATTTAATTTTACCCAAGAACAGACTCCATAAATGTTCTTCACTTGAAGTAGCAGAAACGTCTAAATTACTTGAAAATATTAAACGTGATGTGAATATTGCTCTATTAAATGAATTTCAAATGATTTGTTCTGACACAGGAATTAATTTTCATGATGTACTTGAATCAGCAGAAACAAAATTTAATTTTAATAGTGCCACTTATCGTCCTGGTATGGTTGGAGGACATTGTATAGGTGTAGACCCTTATTACTTTATCAATTATGAAAATGAATATAATAAAGAATGGTATGGATTAATAGATTCTGCTAGAACTGTTAATGAAGTCGTTCCGTTCTTTTTAGCAAATAATATTTTAAACCGTATTAATAAAGAACATCCACGTATTACAATATTAGGTTTTTCATTTAAAGAAAATTGTAACGATATTCGTAATACTAAAATTTATGATTTGTATAAATGTTTAACTGATGCAGGTGCGGAAGTTTATATTGTTGATAACAAATGTAATAAAAAATTAGTTAAAGAACAATATGATATAGATTTGTTAGATGAAATACTTATCGGAAATGATTGTATTTTTGTCGCTTTAAATGAACCTGATTTAATTCCACATGATATAGAAAGTAAATTATATGACGATGGATTTATTTTTGATTATAAGGGATTATTTAAAGATTATTTAGATGATATAGCAAATAACAATTTAATAGATAAAAATAAAATTCCATTTGATAGGATTATTACTTTATAAAATTGAATATCTTGACTATAATAGGCATGAGTTTTCACTATATTTTAATTAGAGAGAATAAATTAAGGTGGTGAATAACTTATGCCCATTATTTTACAATCATCAGATGATAATTCAATTTCTCCTTTAACAGATAGAGAAAGAGATTTAGTACATAAATTACGTGCTATGTTAAAAGATATTCCTGATGAACAGTTTCGTAGTTTAAATACATTAGTAGAAAAACAAAGAGGTCAAAGGTGGTCAGATGAATTACTTTTGATTTATTTACAAATAGCTATGGCAGATATTAATGCAGAACCACCATTTACAGTATACACATTATATGATGTTCCTGTTAGTTGGGAAGGTTGTGTTTTAGCAGGAGCATTCATCATGTCCCTCCTTGGGGAAGCAATTGTACAAAACGGTGAAGCATTTAGTTATTCTGATAATGGTATTTCGTTAAATATAAATCAAGCAGCAGGGTATCAATCTATTGCACAAGCTATGCAAGGTGCATATCAACAACAAAAAACGAATATTAAAAAAGCTATGCGTCCTTCTGCTAGAGGTATCAAGAGTAATCCTGCACCAGTTCGGATTCGTAGCTATGCTCAGCGGATGTGGATTTATCGTTGACTATATTTAAAGACTAAAGCTATATTTAGTCTTTTTTTTTATATTTTTTTAATAGGAGATTTTGATATGATAGATATAGTAATTTATTATCCTTATTTGGATGGAACAACCACTTCTTTGGTTGATTTATGGTTTAATTTAAATCATTATATTAATGTAAAATGTAATATAGTTGTAGATACAAAAAACATAAAACAAAATGTAAAATATTTTATGCAACTAAAAAAAAGTGTTCCTGATAATTTTGAATACAATATTATTCCATTAAATAAACTATATGATTATAAATTTGACCAGCTTATTATGTCATTCGGTGTATTTAGATTTTTAGATAAAATACCAAATTATAATAAATTGTATTTGTTAGATGCAGGAAGAATCATATATGATTATTTTATAGATAATTGTAAATATATTGGTTATATTTGGAATTTAAATAATTGTACTATATATGGTAATCCTGCCAATCAATATATTATGCAACAATATCTTATACTATATCGCTCACAATATTTATTACAAAAATATTCACTTAACAGTTATCTTGTTAAAACCAATCAGATACAATATCAAAATGAAATAACAAATCAATATATTATGCAACAAAACCTTTTTATAAAAAATACCACAAATAATCATAAAGAAAAATTTGTGATAGATAGTAAAAACATTAATATAGATAATCGATATAATATACAACAAAATCTATTTCAACAAAATTTATTTCAACAAAATCTATTTAAGAATACAAATAACCATATACAAAATAATCTTTTTATACAAAAAGAACTAGATAAAAGATATAAGATATATTATCACAAGTTTAGTCATGAAAGATTCAATCATTTAAAACGATTAAATCGTATAAATGGAATAGTAACAGAAGATAAAAGAGAAAGGACAGGTAATATAGACTTTAAATATTTAAAAGCTACAGAATTATATTATCAACGTTGGAGAAAAGTAATAGATAATGTATATGCAGAGAATATAGGGAAAATGATATTTGAATTTTCTGCATTAGATAAAAAAGTCTATTATAGTAATGAAAACAAAACGCATAATGATGGATTAACATACTATCTAAAACTATTTGATATAGATGATAATATAAGTCAAGAGATACATATAAATGAAAAAAGATTATTTGATATATTAGGCATGAAAGATAATGATGTATTATTAAAAGATATATTAAATGATAGTATAAAAAGTAGGTGAGATATAATTGGTAGACAATGTAAGATTAAATGATAGAGTCAAGAGAGTAATGGATAAAGCGATAGATTTTATCCATATTAACAATCTATCATTTTATATATATAAATCTATGGATTTTCCTTATTTAAAGACGATAGTAGATGAAATAACGGAATATATGAATGAGTATGCAAAGATAAATACACGTCATGTAATCAGGTTAAAAACATATCGTAAGAATACGAGATTAATTATGTTCACATTACTTTTGAATGATAAAGGGATAAATGATATAACGTGTGAATATGGTAGTCTAAACAATTTTGTAAAGACGAATTTCAATGATGTAGAAATATTGCAGATAAAATTAAATTGTCAATATACAGAATATCACGAATTTTTATCTAATATGAGGACATCAATTAAAAACTATTTAATAGAGAAATATAATAATCGTATAGAAAGGGAAGATAGTAATGAATAGTTTGACGGCGTTTTTAATGGTACTAATTTTTTCTTATATATTACAGGTAGTTGTTAATACAATAGGTTCGATTATAGTTACAGTATTGATAGTGTGGTTTTTTATTAGTTCGGTAAATGGAGATAAAAACATATATTATTGGTATGAATATATGAAAGCCAAAAGAGGATAATATAATACACGAAATAAAATAAAGGATAGATATATAATAGATAAAGTATATTATGTAAATCATAATAATAATGTAGTCAAGAGATTGGCAAAAGTGGTTTTATATACAAAGGAGGATGTTTAAATGGCAAAGATTGTTTTTAATACAATAAGCGAAGCGAAAGATTATTTAGATTCAGATTTTAATGAATTTTTAAATTCACCTTATTGCATTACAGAAGGAGGTATTCGTGATGAATTAGAAGCATTTTATCCAACACGTAACGGTGACGATGAAATGAACGAAACTGCTTATGAAGGGTTAAGTAATTTAGATGTCAATGATTATATTGATGATATTACAAATAATGACTTGTTATTAGATGAATACGAAAATTGGCTATCTGATTATAATACAGAAGATGAATTAGATGTTTCTAGCGACTGTGTTTCTGAAATGGCAGGGGAACTAACAAGCAAAACGGATATTGAGGAAAATTTTGATAAAGCATTGAATAGTTATGTATCTTATTGTGAGCGTAATTGTTCAGGTTTTGGTGAAGAAGATGATGATATAACCCTAGATTTAGAGTATAATGAAGAAGATAATTCTGTTGATGATTGGTCAGATTTAGCAGAAGTAGATGATAAAATAGGGGAACAAACAAACATTGAAGATGGAAGGTCATTAGATTATGATAATCGCGATGGTGCGTTTGTATATATAGATGGTGATGTAGCCTATGGCGAAGAAGGAAAAACACATGGGCAGATTTTAGCGGATTACATGGAAGAACTTGGAAATGAAGATATGATACCAGAGGATTTAAAAGGTGATGATATAGCAAGAAGTAGACCAACGCAGTCACGTATGAGACGTTTGGTAGATACAGATAATGTAGCGTTTGGGCATATTGTAGATAATATGGCGTTTGTTGAAGTTTTGGAAACAGGAGCAAATGAAGATGATGTAGCCAAGGCTTGTAAGAAACAATTAAAAGTAGATAAGGTTTATTTCTTAGATAATTACAGCGGTGTAGTTAAACGTTTGGCTAAATGGAAAGTTTATACGAAATAAAAAAGATAATATTTTAAGAAAAGGAATAGTAGAATGTTTGTAAGAAGCAATTAAAAGTAGACAAAGTATATATGGTAAGTAGAAATTCTAAAACAGATGTAGTAAAAAGATTAGCAAAGATAATAAGGATGGATGTATAATGGAAATAGTTTTTGATAATGCAAATGATTTAAAAGATTATTTAGATTCTGATTATAAAGATTTTATTAATTCTGCTTATAGTATTACAGAAGATGGAATATATGATACACTTGCAGAATTATTCCCAACGGCTGATTTCGATTGTGATATGAATCAAACGGCATATGAGGGAGTAAAAAACATTAATTCAGAAGAATATTTAGATGGTATCATTAATTCTGATGTATTAGTAAGCGAATACAATTCATGGTTAGGTGATTATAATTCAGAAGATGAATTATCCATAACGGATAATTGTGTATCGGAAATAGCAGATGATATTCCTAGTGATACAGATTTTGAAGAAGAATTTGATAGAGCAAAAGATATGTATATGGAAGATAATGAACGTTCGTATGGATTTGGGGAAGAAAATCAAGACGAAACACTAGAATTAGATTATGATGAAAAATCTGCAAGTGTAGATGAGTGGTCTGATTTAAATGAATTAGATGACAATATTGGTGATACAATAGAAGTAGAATCTACAGAAAATTTAGATTATGATACAAGAGACGCAGCGTTCATTTATATAGCAGGTGATTGTATCAAAGGTGATAAGGGAGAAACCCATGCACAAATTTTAGAAAAATATTTGGAAGATGTAGGAAAAGGAGATAGGATTCCAAAAGATTTTGAAGGTGATGGTGATATTGGAGGAAGTAGACCTAGCCAAGCAAGAATGGAACGTTTAACAGGTACAAAAGATATTGCATTTGGACATATTGTTGATAATATGGCATTTATTGAAGTACTTGAATCAGGTGCAAGTGAAGATGATGTAGCAAAGGCTTGTATTAAACAATTGGGCGTAGACAAAGCATATTTTTATGATACGAATAATTATTTGGTTCAACGCCTTGCTAAATTCAGATGCTATACAAAATAAAATGAAAAGACAAGTTGTAAAAAACTTGTCTTTATTTATTTTTTTTATAGATAATATACAGGGTTGTGAAAATATGGATGAAGAAATATATATAGATGATATATATGAATTAAAAGATTTGTTAGGGAATAATTTTGATAAATGTTTAGAAGGAATAGACAAAGATTCAGATATATCAAAATATTTTAGTGAAGAATATTTGAAAAATTATTTTAGTAAAAAAGATGAAAATAATGAAGATGCAGATATAGATTTATATGTGTATAATTTGATAGAAGATACAGATTTTTTATTTACTTGTGAAGAAAATATAGGAGTATATATAGAGGATTTTGAAGTATCTGAAAATTTACCTGAAGATATATTAACGGAATTATCAGATAGAAAAGGATATTATCAAAATTATTTAAAATATAAAGACAAATATTATCCTGATACAATAGAATATATGGAGGACTTAAAAAATAAGAAAGACAATGTAGGAGATAGTACATTTTTAACGTATAAATTGGATTATAATAATCGTGAAAATCCATTTGTATATGTAGATGGTAAAATATATATAGGAAAAAATTTTGAAACACATACGCAATTAATCAAACGTGTATTTTTAAAACAAGGATATGATAATGATAAAGATATACAACGTATAGATAATGATACAATGGAAAAAGATGTAGGTTCTGATGTATTTGCTTTTGGACATATAGCTATGAATATGGCATTTATAGATGATAATTTATCAAATTGTACACGAGAAGAAGTAGCAGATGCAATAAAATCACAGACAAATGTAAATAAAGTATATTATTATGATTGCCATGATAAACAAGTTACGCGACTTGCTAAATTAAAAAGTGTATGAAAGGAAAGATTTAATGAAACGTTTAGGAATGAATAAAATGACAGTTGTATATTCACGAGAAGATATGCCAAAAGATGAAACAAAGTCCATGTTCTTAGCTGGACCAGTTCCACGAAAGGAATATGAATTATCGTGGAAAAAAGAAGCATTACAAATTTTAGAAGAAATGGGATATAATGGTGTTGTATATATTCCTGAAGATAGAGCAAAAGTACCTTATGATGATAACAATATCAAAGGTGAAGAAATGAAGCGTACATTTACGTTAAAAGCTCAATTAGATTGGGAATATAGTTGTATGTGCGCTTGTGATGCTATTGTATTTTGGATTCCTAGAGAAATGCGTTCGGATTTTGAAATGATTGGCTTAACAACAAATGTAGAATTTGGTCGATTTTTAAATTCAAACAAACTGTTTTGTGGTTGTCCTGATGAAGCACCAAGAATGGAATATTTGAAATTAATTTCAAGAGATAAGTATGAGTGGCATAATACATTAAAGGATACATTAAAAGCTACAGTAGAATATTTAGGGCAAGGTGTTTATCGTGAAGATACGGAAGTTAAAATACCAATGCATATATATAAAACAAAGCAGTTTCAAAATTGGTATAAACAACAGTTAAATGTTGGAAATTATTTAACTGATTTTAATATGGAATATGAATTTGTTATGCCAAAAGCAAAACAAATGTTTTTAGAGATTTTTCATCCTTCTGTATATATTGCAAAAGAAGATAGGGTTAAAGATAATGAATTTGTTGTTGCACGAACAGATATGAGTTATATCTTAGCTTATTGTAAAAAAGATAATTTGCTCGATACGGAAATTGTTTTATGTGAAGAATTTAGAACACCAATTAATAATGAAACGGAAATGGTATATGAGTTGCCTGGTGGAAGTTCACTAAATCCATTAGATGATATGTTGTTAACCGCTTCAAAAGAATTAGAAGAAGAAACTGGATTAAAATTAAATAAAAATAGATTTAAACAATTAGATATGAAACAGTCTGCTGCTACATTATGTTCTCATAAGATAGCTTTGTTCACAGTTGAATTATCAGAAGAAGAAATAAATAAAGTTAAAAATGATAATCAAGTACATGGTGTTATTGAAGATACGGAAAGAATACATCTTCATGTTATGACTGTAAAAGAAGCAATTGATAAAGCAGATTGGACAAATACAGGTATGATATTACAAGGAATAAAGGATTGAGGTTATGCTAAATGTATTAAATTTGCCAATACATCAAGTGTATTTAATGATGGGCTTTAAATGCAATTTAAGTTGTAGATATTGTATTGAACATGATGTAGTAAATCATGCTATGGCGAAAGAAATTGACCCTATGATAATAGATTGGTTATTGGATATAGCTAATAATATTCATCCGATTAATATATTATTTTGGGGTGGAGAACCTTTAGTATATTTTGATACTATGCAAAAAGTAGTAGATATGGTAAAATCTAAAGAAGGAAATGAAAATATTACTTTTAGTATGGTAACAAATGGTAAGCTATTAAACGATAAAACGATTCCGTGGATAAAAGAAAATTTAAAAGGATTTGGTTTATCGTGGGATGGGAGAAACAGTAAAATAACTCGTAGTTATGATGTTATAGCGCAAAATAAAGAAAATTTATTTAAATTAGATAAAGAAGGGTTTTGGGGTTTTGACGGAGTATTTTCTTCTTATTGTTACCCAAAAGACTATTTAGATGATTGTTATGAAGTACAAAAAGAATTTGGTCATGAAATATCTGTACATATAGAAAATTTAATGCAGTACGATACAGAATTGCCAAATCCACAATTAAAGAAGTTTGATGAAAATAAATTTTATCAGCAAATGGAAGAAATTTGTGAAGAATATTTATATTGTATCAAAAATGATAAAATTATAAGTAATCCAATGTATATTAAATTTATAGAAGATTGTAATTGTGGTTGTGATAAAACACCGACTAGATTATTTTGTGGAAACGGTGGAGAAAATATCAATTTAGATTTACAAGGGAATCTTTACTGTTGTCACGGCGATTCCGAAGTGATGGGAACAATACATGATAATTATTTTGATGTATTGAAAAATATTAATGACCATGATAAAACGATTGAACACGGTTTAAATGGTTGTAATGATTGTCCTGTACAGTCTCTTTGTAGAAATGCTTGTCCAAAGATACCACAAACTTCTCGTGATGAATTTTATTGTAGAATGGCTACATTAAGATATTATCCGATTTTAAAATTAAAATACGAATTAGATATAATAAAAAATGAAAAACAAAAAGAAGAATATGAATTTATGTTGAATTTTAAAGGATAAAGGTGATATATATAATGCTTAAAAAAGTAGCAGAAGAATTTAAATCAATTAATACTGTTGAACAGTTAAAACAAGTTTTGTCTGATAAAGATTGGACAGAAGATGAATTGATGGATTACATTGATGATACATGGCGTGCAAATAGTGCTTTACAGGATTGGTTTATGACATTTGATGGATTAGATAATTTTCATGATGAAGCAACTGCTAATGGATTTGTTGATTTTCTTCTTTCTAATAGTGAAAATTATGGTTATGTAAAAGATGCTATTGAACAAGTTGGCTTACCTGAAGTATTAGGAACGGGTGATGATATTAATGCTTCTGAAGAAGTAATTAAATATTTGATTAATGGTATTAAACATGATGATAAATGTTTGAGTTATTTAGAAGATGATATAGATTATATGATTGAAAAAGTGGATAAAATTATGGATGATTTATATCAATCTGTTAGCGAATATGATTCTCAACATGACGATGGTTCTGTAAAGTATACAGATGAAGAATGGGATAAGCTAGTTGAAGAAGATTATCAAGATGCCTTACATTCACGAGACACTATGTATGAAGTATCAAAAGATTTATTTAAATAATGTTAAAAAAAAAGAGAAGTTAAAAAACACTTCTCTTTTTTTATATAATATATATAATATACAATTATGAAAGGATAGTAATGTATGCGTAATTATTTACAAACAAATATATCTACAATTTTTATTATGTTAGGTCATGAATGTAATATGAATTGTAAGTATTGTTTACAACATGACGTGGTAAATGTTGCATTAGGGAAAGATATTAATCCTGATATATATAATTTTATCAATGATATAGCACGCAATCAGAATGAAAATTTGGGATTGCAATTTTATGGTGGAGAACCACTTGTATTTTTTGAAAAAATAAAAGAATTTATTAATGGATTAAAAGAACATAATATGCCAAATAATGTATATTTCACCATGATAACAAATGGTAAATTGTTAGACGAGGAAAAAGTTGAATATTTAAATAAAAATTTTTCTCATGTAACAATTAGTTGGGATGGGAGAAATAGTGAAATTACTCGTGGATATGATGTGGTAAAAGAAAATAAAGAAAATATTTTTAAATTAAATAATTTTTCATTTTCGGGTGTATTAAGTACATATAATTATATTCTTGATTATTTAGAAGATTGTGAAGAAGTTAATCGAGATTATGTAGAAAATTATCATGGTCATACATTGTATTTTAATGTTGATGAACTATTAGATGTTAATATGCAAAATCAGGATTTAAAACAATTTGATTATGATAAAGTACAAGAACAAATGACGCAATTATGTGAAGAATATAGATTACATTTTCAAGAAAATAAACCGATTAGTGTTATTCGTAAAAAATTTATTGAAGAAAAAATTGGTTATATTCGTAATGCCATTAATCAGAAATCATTTGTACCAAATAGAGATAGATGTGGGAATGGTTGCGAAGTATTAAATATGGATTTACAAGGTAATTTATATAAATGTCACAATACAGATACAAAAATTGGATATATTAGAGATAACTATTTTGATATAATGAAAAACGTATTTGATTTAGATAAAACAAAAGATACATCAAAAAAATGTAACGAATGTCTTGTACAGATTATTTGTAGAAATGGTTGTCCGTTAGTAAATGATAAAGCTAGGGGAGAATATTATTGTAAAATGTCATATCAGATGAACTATCCGATTATGCAGTTAATTAAAATATTGGGTGGTGCAGTATATGAGTGATGATTTAAAATTTAAATGTGAAATAACAAATACTCCTAATGGTATTATTACTCCAACAAAATTTAGAGATATAAGTGGAGAAACAAAAGAAAATAAGACAATGAAACGTCAAGATTTGATAGATATATCAAATGCTTTAACAAGATTAGAGGAATATAAAAAACATGTACAAAATTGTAATTGTACACCTATAGTAGAATGTCAAACAATACGTTGCCAACAAAAATTCGTAGACGAATATGATGATAACAAATTATATTATGACAAAACTCATTATGACAAATGGGAAAACAATTATTATGGATTAAATATAAAACGTGATATGTATGACCCCCCAGATAAGAAAAAAGCATTTAAAAATTTTAAAAAAATACCAAGTAATGCAAGACTTCCAACGAATTTTCCTCCGAAATACAATAATTATGAATATGAAGTGAATTATGAATTGCTTAAATATCCTTATGACCCATTTACAGGTAAGCCATCTGATGGTATACAAGCGTATGTGTATCAATATATTAAGGATAGGGATTATAAAATAAGTGTTTCTACTAAAAGTTGGAAAGCGTGTCAAAAAATAAATGGTGATTATTCAATTTTAACCTGCGAAAAAGTATCTTGTCAGGTAACAACTTGTCAATTAGTTTTATGTCAAAGAAATACCGCTTGCCAAACCTGTCAATCTGTGTTACCATGTCAAGTGTGCCAAACCTGTGAAACTCAATGTAAATGTCAATCATGTCAAATTTGTCAAAACCACAATATGTATAATAATTGTTGCCAACAAGTAACGTGTCAATCACAATGTAGTTGTCAAACTTGTCAAGATTGTGAAAATATTTCTTGTCAGGCATATATTACAGATGGAAAAGATTTACCATCGTAAGACAAAGATAAAATCTTGTTTTTTATAATATGTCATTCTTGTAAGAGGTGACAGAAAAAATGGAACAAGATATACAAACTATTGAACAACAACCGCAACAACGTTCAAAGGTATCAAATTTCTTTCATAATATAATGTCCGTTGATGAAACTAGAGTATCAGTATTAATGATAGGATTTGTAGTATCATTGATATTTGGTGGATATATGTATTTATCCACAGGTGCTTTAAGTCAAGTATGGGCAGATATAGTTGAAACATTAATTTTTGCAGTAGCAGGTATTAATGCAGTTAATAGTGTAGTAGGTGGAAATAATAAATTGGGTCAAATGTTAAGAAACGCTCAATCACCCGCTCCTATGAACAGAGAAGAAAAAAAGTAAAATTGAATTCTAAGGGAATTTTTATATTCCCTTTAATTTTTTTATAAGAAGAAGGTTTATTGATGAATAACAAATGTCCTTATTTAGAAATACAATGTGCCAATTTAAAATGTGATTGTGCAAAGTATAAAGCATATGTAGATGCTAAAAATCCTGAAATTTTTCAACAGGTAATGTTAGATAATCATTTTGATGTTAATTTACCTGATTTTGAATTAATTTATTCTATGCAAAAATCATTTGCTAGTAGAATGAGAAAAATGGAAGGTTTAACAAAACAAGAAATTGATAAATGGATAGACCAATATTTAGTTTGTATTGAAGATGAAATAAGAGAAGTAAGAGAACATTTGGATTTATATGGAGAAACACCTAAATATGATTCTGAAGTAGATAAAAATTTAGAATTAAAGAAAGAAGTAATTGATATTCTTCATTTTATGATGGAATTATTTATTGTTGGTAATGCAGATAAAAATATTATTAAGAAACATTATAATGATATGTATAATGTTGGGTGGACATATAGTAATGTAGATTTGTTTGAAGAAGCGTATGATAGACAATCTATTACATTACCAAAATATTTAAATTCATTTGTTGATAGAACACATGATATTACTGTTTTAAAGGCTAGTTGCCGTTTGTCTGATGCTTGTGCGTTAGTTCGTCAGCAAATTTCATGGAAACATTGGAAAAAACCTAGTGATACTATTAATTATGAAAAATTATATGATGCTTATGCAGTAGTATTTCATGAATTTATTAATTTGTGTGTTTTAACAATGGACGAAAAAGAAATTAGAACAATTTATGTAAATAAAAATGTGGAAAATATTTTGAGACAGAAATATGGATATTAAAAAATTTAAAAAAAGTGTTGACAAAATTTATGTAAATGATATAATAAGAGTATAGAAAATCGTGTAGAGATAAAAGAAAGAGGTTCATATTATGTCAGGAACATATAAAACGTTGCAGGGTGGTACTGTTTCAGAACATTTCCCATATAACTCTGTGAGAACGGCGCAGAAGGATATTCTTTCGTCATTGGATAAAATATATGCGTTTGGTAATAAGTATCGTTATATCGTTATTGAAGCTGGTACAGGGATTGGAAAATCGGCTATTGCTAAAGCAATTTCTGAAAAGGAAGGGAATTGTTATCTTCTTACTGCAACAAAACAGCTTCAAGACCAATATATTAAAGACTTTGGTAATATGGGAGCAAAGGCAGTAAAAGGTTCTGTAAATTATGAGTGTTCTCGTGATGAAGGTATGCCTTGTTCTAATGGTGAATGTAAATTTACAAAAGGAATTTATACGCAATGTACTTTGGCAGGTGAATGTCCTTATTATAATGCAAAAAAAGAAGCAGAAGGTTCTGAAATGTATGTGACATCGTATGCTTATTTTCTGCGTATTTCTCGTAAATTTCAGCCTGGTGGAGACTATCATGGTAAATTTGCAAAGAGAAATGCGATTATTGTTGATGAATGCCATATGTTAGAGGACCAGCTTCTTAATTGTGCAGGTTTTTCTCTTTCTTCTAAAAAAATGAATGACCGTTATAAAACGAATCATGGATTAGGATTTAAAGAACTTTGTCTTTATAATAGAAAATTAAAAGATGGAGAAGATGAAAAGAATATTGAATGGGTTCATTTGGTTGATAGCATTATTATGCGTAAAATGATGGTTATTGATAAGCAAATTCAATGTGTAAAAACAGGGAATCGTGCAACAATGACCGCAGATGAGTTAAGCGAATTGGAAGATATGGATTTGATGAAACTTGCAAATAAAAAAGAAGAACTTCTTCGTTTGCATGAAAAAATTCAAGGGTATTTTCTTTCCGAAAATAAAGATAATTGGATTATGTCTGTGAAAGAAAATACTTTATCTATTAAACCAATTGACGTAGATGGTTTATTTCAAAAGTTGATTAATGGTTGGGCAGAAAGAAAAGTTGTTTTTATGTCTGCTACTATTTTGGATAAAGTAGGTTTCTGTAAAGATATGGGTATTACTCCAAACGAAACGGCTTTTATTACTCGTGACGGTACATTTTCTTCTGCAAATTCTCCAATTGTATATGACCCGATTGGCTCTATGAATTATAAAAATATTGGAACTACTATGCCATATGTAATTGAAGAAGTAAAACGTATTATGGATATGCATCCAAATGAGAAAGGAATTATTCATACTTCTACGTATAATATTGCTAAACAGTTGACAGAAGCTATTGATAGTGATAGGTTTGTTGTGCGTGAAGTGGGAGAATCTAATGAGTCGTTGCTTAAATATCATGTCACTTCTGATAAACCAACTGTTTTGGTTAGTCCTTCTTTGATGGCAGGAGTCGATTTGCATGATGATTTGAGTAGATTTCAGATTATTGTTAAATTGCCATACATTTCTCTTGCAGATGAACGTGTAAAACGTAAAATGCAGAAAAATAAAAAATGGTATACGTGCAAAATGCTACGTAATCTTATTCAGGAATGTGGACGTAGTACAAGAAATGATAAAGATTGGTCTGTAACTTATATTTTAGATAATGCTTTTGAAACGACTGTGAGATATAACAAAAATATGTTACCAAAATCGTTTCAGAATCGTATCGTTAATGTAAACAATTTTGATGTAGAAGAATATGAAAGCAGGATGAAGAATGCTAGATAAAATATTCTTTTGTTCAATTAATCAGCTAGATGGTAAAATGAATATATCAATAAAAGAATTTGATTATTTAACAGGTATTAATTCAAATCATGAATTAAATATTACTTTGAAAGGTGATAATATTTCATGGGAGAAAAAACAAATTGAACATTATTTTGAATATGAATTAAATAAGCCAAAAATTTTCTGTAATAATTATGATGAATTGAACAAGTTATATCGTAATTATGAACGAGTGTATTTTGATTAAAAATGGATAAACACGGTTGCAACGGGAGATACTATTTTTTTTTCTGAATAAAGACATGGAGGAAATTGAAAATACTCCTAGTGAGAATCTGGAAGTTCTTTCTGTTAATAATTCTTTATAATCTCATGTATTTGAAATTCTTGTCAACGCTTCGTAATTGTTTTTTTGAAAGGAGTTTGATTAATTTATGGAGCAAACAATTAAAAAGAAATATAAAGATTTATTTCAGCATAAAGAATATCGTTTTCTAAGAGAGGATGAAAATTTAAATAACAATATCGGTTATTTGACTTTGGGAGGTTCTCGTGCTTATGGTACAAACACCCCAACTTCCGATGTAGATATTCGAGGTTTTTATTTTAATAAACCAGATGACATTCTTTCTTTGAAAGAAGAAAAGAAAGAAGAAGTTGAAAACAAAGAAACGGATACTGTTGTTTATTCTTTAAAAAAGTTTCTTTCTCTTTTGATGAATTGTAATCCTAATGTTATTGAAATGTTAGGTACAAGAGAAGAAGATGTTATTCTCCAAACAGAAACTTCTAAATATCTTAGGGATAATTTTGAGTTATTTCTTTCTAAAAAGGCATATGCTACTTTTGGTGGCTATGCTACGGCTCAACTTAGACGGCTTGAAAATGCGCTTGCACGGGATTCATATCCACAAGCTGAAAAAGAAAAACATATTCTTAAATCTTTAGAAGCAGAAATGTTTATGGCAAAAGATTTGTTTAAAGGATATGGCGAAGATAATAAGCTCCATCTATTTGTCGATGAAAGTAAAAAAGAAGATTTAGATACAGAAATCTTCTTGGATATAAATCTTGCTCATATTCCTTTAAGAGATTTTTTACGAATTAATGCTGGCATGAACAATATGTTACGCAACTATGGCAAATTAAACAAGCGTAATAGTAAAAAAGATGAGCCACATCTTTTAAAACACGCTATGCACTTGATTAGGCTGTACCTTATGGGAATTGACATTCTCAAAAAACATGAGGTTGTAACTTATCGACCAGAACACGAGTTACTTATGTCTATTCGTAATGGTGAGAAATCTTTTAAAGAAATTTTTGCTTTGCAGAAAGAATTAGAAAAAGAATTTAAAAGTGCTTATAAAGAAAGCACGTTGCCAGACGAACCGAATTATACGGAGATTAATAATTTCTTTATGAATACTATGGCAAAAAATATTAAATCTATTTTCTAACAAAAGCCACCTTCTGGTGGTTTTTCGTTTTTGTTGAAGTTTTGTTTGATATAATGAAAGAAAAAAAGGAGAGTGTTTTGTGATTTGCTCGTAAGGGACAAGGCTATATAGACAAATACATCAAACCCAAGAAAAGAAAAACCAAAAAATTAGCATAAACAAAAACCTCCAACTAGGAGAGAACAACTTCCAAGAGATTGTTGCTCTCCAACCTAGTTTGGGATATAAAATAGACGCAACTGTTGATAGGAGTTGTGATACTTGGCTTGCCAAGAGAAACGAATTGATGTGCTTGAAATAATTTGGTGTACAGTAACGCCTGAAATCGTCAGGGATTTCGTATACCCCTATTTACTACGATTTTATTTTATGGTAATGTTTTAAACGTATTATCGTATTTTTTATTTAGAACAAATAGAAAAAATATCATTTTATATATAAAAAGGTTGTGTAAGTGTATGAATATTGTTTTAAAACAACTTAATACAATGTTTCCAAAACGTCAGAAAAATGTTGTGTTAGCTATGATTCAAAGATTGGGAAGATGGTCTGAAACATCAACAATGCCTATGATACAAGGAGATAATGATGTAACTGATTATATTGCGTTAAATACAATTGTCTCGCAAGGAGGATTTACACCATTATCTGGAAACTTTGGAAGTACATATTTGGCTTCTAAACCAATTTCTATAGAAAAAGTAGACATTAGAAATTTACCACAATTATTAGGTATGGATGATATACAACCATTTTTGAGTCAAGTTAAAAGTTTACCGCAATTAACAGCAAACACCATAGAACAAGTACAAAATGTATTATCAAAACATAAAAGATGGAGTAATTGGGAAATAGTAGAGAAAAATTTAGTTCCATTAGATGTTAATAATCCGAAAAAAGGTATTGGATTCCATATTCAATATGTTGATAAGGCAACTGATGAAAAAGGGGAAGAAAAAAAATATTATCGTAGTAATTTAGATATTCAAGATGATTATAAAGATATTTTTGTTTATGGTGATGTAAAAGTATATACATTTCAAAAACTGAATAACGAAGGAACTACCAATGATAAGCATTTAAAGCCTACAAATGAAACTGTTAAAATAGTAGACAATCAGAGTTTACAATTAAAAGTTGACCCACAATATAAAGAAGATTTAGATATTGAAGAAGATAAATTACAAAAAGAACGTGGATTCAATGTAAGTCGTAACAATGTTCCCAAAGTTGGTGATGGTAATTTCCAAGGCGTATTAAGAAAAGTATTTGGTGGGAATGGAGATAAGCAAGGTAATCCATATTTAAATCAAACGGCAGATAAGAAATTTGAAGCATTAGTTGAAAAATGTAAATACGTTGCAGATATACCTAAGAATATAGATGAGTGTTTCCCTGTCTCTAAGATATGGGGTTTTGTTGATGGTATGAAACGAAATCAAATAAATGCTAAGGTAAACGATGCAACAAAACAATTCTTATTAAATGAATTAAAGAATGACAAAGAAATCGAAAATGGTAGTGACGAATACAATAAAATGTATAATACTATCGTAGATATGTTTAAGAACAAAGAATTTGATAGGGATGTTCAAGCATATATGTTCGCTATAAAAAATGGATTTTCTTCAGCAGATGAATTGCAACAAAAGGCAGTAGAAAAAACAGAACAAATAGAAAATATTATTGATAGAATTTTTGATGGATTAAAGAGTCATAAAATTAAATGGTATGCTCCAGGTGTTGTAGAAGCATTTAATTCATTAGAATTATTTAAGAGATATAATAAAAATAACAAAATAAATGATTTATCTTTGACAGATACGGTTAAAAAATCACTTAGAGGAACGGATAAAGCAGCAGGTGTTTATATGTCTTGCTATTTTGCAGGTGTTCTCCCAACAGTTAATGGATATGTTTCTATAACTGCCGATGAATTACAAAAGCAATTTGAAAATGTATTATCTTTAGGAGATAAAGAAGAATAATTAAAAAGGCTTTAGGAATTTTCCTAAAGCCTTTTTAATTTAATAATTTATTTAAAGTATCTGTGTTAGCTCGTGGATAAAAGATTAAATGCCAAGTCATTGTTTTCTCGTCCCTTACAGATACTAATTCGTCTTTATCATAATTAAAATTATATTTTTCATCTTCAGTTAATTGTTGAAGAATTTCATTTAAACAATCTGTATAATCTGCTTCTAAATCTGATAGTTTTTGTTGTGCATAATTATATTTTTCTTTTATATGTAAACTAGAAGAAATGATTTTATTCATAGTTTTAATTTGTCTAGGGTTTATATCTTTTTCATATAAAGGTTTTTTTAATTCTTTTTTTAGAAAATCTACCATTTTGCGATATGTATTACTATCTTCTTCTTCGATTTGGTCTATATCCATAAAATCTAAATTATACATATCTTCAAATTCTTTGTCAAAATCATCTTCTTCATCTATATAATCCTCATATGCTTCTTTTGCTTTGTCCATATCAGATTGTTTATAGAATATGATTTTATCTTTATCTAAAATAAATACTTGTTTTTTATAACAATATGTATCATAAAATTCATTTTTAATATAAATTTCTAACCTGTTATATATAACTTCTAATTGTTGCTTTATTTCTTGAATTTTTTTTTGTGTTTTTGTATGTTGTTTAATTAAATTAGCTAGAGCTTTTGCCAATGTATTATATGAACTATCTAATTCTGTATATTCTATATCCATTTGTTTTTCCATACTATTTTTACCTTTCTGAAAAATTTTCATAAATATTATAGAAAATCGTTATTATTTTAATCAAGATTATTATTTTTTTAATAGATGATTATAAAAATATTTTTATCTATTAATTAAATAAAATTATATTCGATTTAAATATTTAGAAGGATGTGATTTCCATTGAAGCGAATGGAAAAAGTAAATAAACTTTTAGATATAATGGAACAAAAATATCCTGAAATCTATAAACATTCTGAACGTGTAGCTATGATGTGCTATGAATTTGGAAAAAAGTTTGATATAGATAGTGTGGATAGAGAAACATTATATATTGCAGGATTTTTACATGAAGTTGGCAAATGTAATTTTGATAAAGAAATTAAAATTGGGAAAGATATAGTTTCTTTAGATAATGTATATCCATTATTTTCAAAAGCAGTTATTTGTAATTTAGGCGATTATGATAGAATTGCAGATATTGTATCACAACATATGGAAAATTTAGATGGTAGCGGTTATCCTAGCGGACTGGATGTAAATAATATTCATCTATATGCGATTATGTTACATTTATGTGATTTTTATGATAGTTGTCGTATGAATGGAGATTCACATAATTCTGCTACTGCAAAAATTCGTAAGCAGACAGATATTATGTTCCCTAAAAAAATGATTACTCCATTTATTAAAATGTTAATCACAGATGAATTAGATTTGTGGTGATGATATGACAGGAAAAATTATAGGTCATATGAAAAAATTAGGATATAGATATTTTAAAGACCCATTAGGTCATTATTTTGATAAAGGAGATACACGTTTATCAGTAATGATGTCTGGTCCGGTTTGGAATTGTTATTGTAATAAAATGATTAATGGACAATTTCAATTACAAGATAAACAAATAAATCTGTTGAATGATGATTTTGTGTTTCGATGGTTGTTATTACATATAAATTAAGTTAAAAGGACGTATATTAAATTGTACGTCCTTTTATTTATTAATTAGAGATATATTACATAGGACTAATCGTTAAGCATCCAAAAGCATACGCAAGTGTGTTCAAACGTGCGTAAAATACACTTTTGTACACATTTGTATATGTTTTTAGAAGGAGGAATAATTATGCTTATAGACTTTAAAGTAGAAGAAGATGAATATGGATACTATGTAGTTGCATATCGTCTTGTAGGTGGAGTGGAAATACAATTTAATACAAATAAAACTTTAGCTATGACATTAAATTTAAATCCTGAAGATTTAAAATATTTTATCATTAACGAATATCATTCAGAGGAAAAATCAAAAAATGATAGGATGCATTTTAAAGATTATGATTTGGCGATAGATTGTATGGAAGGATTAAGAGATTTAATACCAAAGGCTATAAAAACAGGAAATTTATTTTTAGCAGAATGATGGTGATGAAATGATAAATCGTGATATAGTATTTTCATTTGCAGATAATAAATATGAACATATATTAGAAGATACTAAAGATGTGTTTTTTGCAAGAGAATATATATATAATTTTGCTTTTAATTTTGCTGTAAATCATTTGGAATCACCAATTAATCATATCATTATTTATAAAAACGGAGAAGTATATAACGATTATAAAATTAATCAACGTTCAAGTACAAAATATGAAATTAAAGATGATAATTGGTTAGGTTTTGGTAATTACAATTATGCAGTAGAATTAATTCTTGAAGGTGGAAAAATATTTAAGAATGATTTTTATTTTAAAATTGTATATTCAAATGTAGAAGATAAAATAAAAATAAGAAGTTTTTCTACTTATGGATTACATGAAAACTATTCTTATTTAGATATAATATTGAATTTAGAAACAGAATATCAAATAGATAAGGTTTTACTATATAATCATATAGCTCCATTAACTGAAATAGATGAACATAGTCGTATATCAGAAGAATCTGATTATAATAATCATTATGATACTAGAGATATAAAATGGAGTTATCTAGGTCAAATGGAAATAAAAGACCATCAATATTATTATACACATTTTTCATTTGATACCACATTAAAAGAAACAAGGACAGTTTTATATAAAGCAGTTATTATTACAACAAATGGAATCACGAAACCTATTATATTATCCACGTTAATCTATCCAAATTCTCTTTCTTTGAATACAATTTCATACTTGCATGAAGATACAGATAAAGAATATGGTATTTATGGTGGAATTGTTGGGGTTATTAACAATACTATTGATGATACATCTAAAGACATTGTAAATCCTGAATATGATGGTAAAGTATTTGAAATGGTAATTGATAAAAGAGAAAAGTATAATGGATTTGTTGAGATTAAGATTGGTGACTATTTGTTTCACGCAGAAAAATTTTCCACTCAATATTTAAGGAAGAAATATAAAAAACATGCAACAAATAAAGACCCAAACAAATTTGAATTTACAGGAAAAGGTATTATAACAAAAGTTATAGATAAAGATAGAAAAATAATCCATAAAGATACCTGTTCTTTTAATATATTATTATCTTGTGGTGATGATATTTTTACTTCTTTTGTGATTACACCACAACATGATAATTCACTTGCTTTAAGTACAAGTAAAACAGGTAATAAGATTGTTAAATATAGTAAAAACAAAATTAATATTGAATTTGATTCTACTTATGTAGATAATACAGTAGACGAAAATGCATTAGATGGATATTTTACTTTAAATAAGAAAAATTATGATTTAAATTTTATTCCTGTAGGAACAAGTTTAGCATCATCTACGATTACAGTACCTAAAAAAGTAAAATTACCAATTACAGAAAGTCAAGAAAAATATTTTGATTGTGATTATATTACATATAATGATAAATATTTTTTCTTTGTTAATTTTGATGAATTTGGTGTACACATTATTCAATATGATGGAATTAATTATGAAAAATATGATTTTAATGTGAGATTAACGCAAAATACAATAAATTATGTAAAAGAGCATGATATTTGTTGTTTTGATAAAAAAGATAATTTACTAATTAAATTTATTAATTTTGATGGTAGAAATATTTTTCAAAAAGTAATTATAGAGAATTATGAATTGACTGTAATTAATTGTAATGATATGATAACGAATATATATGGAGAATTAAAATCAAAATTAATGTCTTATATACAAAATTTACCTACGATAACAAAAGATGGAGTAGAATATGAATTAAAGTATAATAATACTACATCTTCGTATAAGACGAAAGATTATTATTATAAAGATATGGGTTATACTGACTATAATTTAAAATTTTCTGCTCAAATGTTTTTCTATAAAATTACTATTCCTGTAATTGTTAAATTTCAAAATAAAACAACGAATGTAAATATTAAATTTAATGCGAATATAGATGTAACTTGTAGAGAAGATTTTCTAATATATGATGATAATATTTCTGAAGGAAATCCTAGATATGATATAGATATAGACAATATTAATTTGAATTATCATTATATAGACGATGGATTGAATTTAATACCACAGATAGGATATGAAAGTCTAAATAATAAATATTTTATCAAAGTATCAAAACCATTTAAAACAAAAAACATTGATGATTATGCAATTTTTAGAAATTGCAATATATATTATGGTGGAATTAACTTATATTCTGCAAAGCCACAAGATTTTTATGGGAATGATGATACAAGAGAGCATTTTGTATATAAAGATTTGTGTAGAGCAAGAATTTATGAAATGGACGAAAATACATATGTAATTTTAAATTGGTTAAAAGGTAAATTGATAAAAACGACTATAAATATTATTTTAAAGAAACAAATAGGTCAAGAAATTATTGAAACAGATATACATTTTAATGATATTTATAGTTATGCACAACAACAACTAACATCATTTAGTGTATTATTAAGTAAATCATATTTGTATGATACAATAGAAAGAGATATGTATGTATTTTCAATAAGTGATTTTAATAAATTATATTATGGTGGATATGATAACATTTATCATGAAATGAAAAATATAACAAGTATTAGTGGTATACCAAATGATAATAGGTATGGTTATATGGCAAAATATTCTTATCAATATCCATTGAATATAAAAAATAGGAATACGTATATGAACGATATGGTAATTAATGAAAAAGGAGAATAAGTAAAAAAAGAAGTATAATATACATATACTTCTTTTTTTAGGAGAGAAAAATGAAGCATGTTATACAAATTCATATGACGAATGCTTGTAATTTAAAATGTGAGTATTGTTATATAAATCAAAATTCAAAAAAATTAACATTTGATGTATTAAAAAAACAAATCAAAAATATACAATATTTATCTAAAAAAATAGATGATAGTTTTGACGGAGAATATGATGTAACATATTTTGGTGGAGAACCTTTATTAGAATATGAAAATATTTTATTATTTGACGAGTACTTAAAAACTAATTTAAATGTAGTGCATAGTTTTATGCAAACGAATGGTATATTATTGAATGATAAAATTAAAAATGAATTTGACACAAGAAATATTCATATAGGAATTAGTTGTGATGGTTGTAATGACAATAATCATAAATATATAGAACAATTATACAAAAATAAAATTGTAGAAATGCAACCAAAAATGATGATAGATAATCATAATGTTTATAATATGATGAAAAACATCGTTTATTTTTATAAATTAGCTATGAAGAATGATATAGATAATTTTTATATAGATGTATCTTTTGTCAAGGATAATATATGGGACAAAAATAGTTTAAATGAATTAAAAAATCAGGTAAACAATTTATATGATTTTATGGTAATGAATTATGACAATTATAATAGATGGATTTATATAGGATTTGTTGAAAAGATATTACAAAATTTGTTAAATGGAAAAAGAAATTTTATATGTTTTGCAGGTAGTAGTGGATTTAGTATAACTCCTGAAGGTATAATTTATCCTTGTTCAAGATTTTATACAAATCATCAATATCCATTGTATGACAGTAATAACGATACATATTTTGAAGATAATATATCATATATAAAATCTATTAATAATACATATAATGATAAATGTAATAAATGTATTTTGAATAATTTTTGTAATCAAGGGTGTTTATATTCACAAATACAGAATAATGGTATTATAGATGGATATTGTGAAGTTTTGAAAATATGTTTTCATATGGTTACAAAATTATATCAATATATGAAAAATAAATATAATATTAATATATTAAATAAGGAATGATAATAATTATGAAAACACCTATGTCAGTTTCTATTAATATGGGGAGCGGTTGTAATTTCCGTTGTAAATATTGCTTTGAGGTTAAAAATGGAGCAGTTGAAAAAAACGAAAGTATTCCACAAAATGTTTTTGACAGAATTATAGAAGTATTACATGAATTAGCAGAAGTTAATGAACTAAGAATTGAATTTTGGGGTGGAGAACCAACAGTTTATTTTGATAAAATTAAAAAAATAATATCAGAATTTTATGATAATAAAGATGTTAGCTTTTTCATGTATACAAATGGTTCGTTAGTGCAAGCATATAAAAATGATTTATTAGAAATAAAAGAACACGTAGGAAGAAGATTACAGATTCAAGTATCATATGATTATCATAATATAGAAAATAATCAACGTATACAATTAAATCATAGTGCGGAAGAAACAGATAAAATGGTACGAGAAGCAATAAAATGGTTTGATGAAAATGATTTTTATGTTGGCACAAAATCTACGTGTACAATTAATGATTTAGAAGAACATTTATTTGAACAATATTTGAATTTTGAGAAATTAAATAAAGAATTAAAGAAAAAAATTCCATTTGCGTTAACACCAGATACATTAAATGTAGGCAATGTGGATTATAATAAAATGAATAATCAGTTTATTAAATTAATCCGTTATTTCTTGAAAAATAAAGAGTTTGGTCAAACAGGATTTTTATGGTTTGACCAGCCAAATAGTAATGCGGATTGTTCAGGTGGATATAATTCATTTCAAATAGATTTGAATGGTGATGTATCTTATTGTCACGGTTGTTTGTATGGGAAACAAGATTTAGTATATACGAATATTTTTGAAGATAATTTTTTGCATAAGGTAGATTGTAATTATTTAGTTGCAAACAATATGTTTAAAAAAAATGAAAAATGTTCTAATTGTGAATCTATATTTTGTTTTAGATGTAATGCTTTAAATAGCAATGGTAAAAAAGAACAATGGAATAATTCAAATAAAGAAGATGTTTGTAAATTATATAATAAAATCTCTGATTATATTAAAGCATATTATAAATTGACTCATTAATATTTATTAAATAGATAATCAATTTTTTGAAAATAAATATATAATGGAGTTGATATAGATATGTCAGTACAAATAGCAAATAGATTTAAAGGCGACGGATTTTATCAATATGTTCCTGACCCAACAGGAAAATTTCCTATATGCAAACCATATGGTACACCAGGTGGTGATAAAGACTATGAATTTTCCACTAGTTTGTGGTCAACATTCGATAGTAGTTCACAATCATATTTAGCAAATCATAGCTATCAAAGGCGTTCAACTAGATTGAGAGAAAATTTTGATGATAATCCAATTACAAATGATGAATGGAATGCTTTGCTAATTAAAATTCGCCAAGAATTTATGTTAAGAAATAATTTTATGAATGGACCAGGAACTTTGCAACCAATGAGTGCTCAATTGGATTCCCAAAATGGGCATAGTGGATATATGGCTAGTGGTGACAAAATACGCCAAAGTGATATAGAAAAAATTTTTTCTGATATATTGACATTATTTAAAATTGAGTTACCAGCTAAAGCATCAAGTTCTGTTAATGATAGATTGCCTATACAAACGTTCCCATTGTCAGTAGATAAAAGTGACAGTATTATAACTTATAGTAGTGGTGGTTCTTCAACTACCGTTAATACATCTGCAAAGAATGAACCTGATTTCGCTCAATTAGATTATAATCCTAATGCTTCTGAAATAAATGTTGGTTCACATAAAGGGAATAACTGGTTTACAGGTTCAGATATGAGAGAATATGTATATCGACATTCAGGAATACAGCAAGATGAAATAAACAATATTGAAGGCAATACTGTTGTTTCTGCACATGAACCAGACAATCTACTAACAAGTGATATTTATGGATATTCAACGCAACCAATATATAATTTAGGTGGGGGTGTTATATATCAACCTAAACGCAGACCATATGGCAATATAGATTATGTTAAGTATGTAACTTATGATGATGGCATTAGAAAACCTGCATTTGATGTATTTGGATATATACCTTCAGACCTATATACTTATGTGTACAGATGGAGAACTGCTTTATTAGGTGGAATATCTGAAGCAGGTGATATTGACCCAATGTTTGTTCAAAATTGTATTGGTACAAGAGAAACCGTGGTTAAAGATAAAAACGGTAACATTATGAAAGATGTTAATGGTAATCCAATAAAACAGATAGAAACAAGGAATTTTTCACAAGAATCAAATATTACAGTAGCAAGATTTTGTATGAATCCTTTAGGAATTACAAGAGGTGAATATACATTAAATATTGCAGGTACGAATGTAGCAACATATTTTATGAAAGCTATCAATTTAATTTCTAGTTTATGTGTTTGCAATTGTAATTATTGCTCTTGTTTTGGACATGAAGCTTCCTGTGCTTGTTATGTTGTTAAAGTTCGTGGTTGGTGCTATTCATATCAATATATTGTATAATATAAGAAAGGATATAGTATTTTGATAAAAGAACAAACAAAAGAAGAAAAACAGAAAATTTTGGAATTTATGTTGACGGAACGAAATTTTTTAGAAATGGCTCGTCAAATGATTTATCCGTTAGATAAGGTTGCATATCAAGCTATTAATAGTATTATATCTATGTCTATGATAAGTATGGGAAGAAAATATGGATTAGACTATGATGAAAACGTACAATTAAAAGAAGAAAAAGAAGAAAAAAATATTGATAGTATTATTGAAGAAATTAATAAGGAGACAGAATAATGGCGACAATGAATTTTTTTTGTAAAACTCTTGAACAAGATGGTAAAAATTTTTTAATTGAACCATTTCAGAAATTAGATATGGAACAAGTTTTGCTAAGTAATAAAGAATATGTTTGGTTAACACCAGAAGCATATACTTATGTTGTTCAAGAATTAGATTTGGAACATCGTGAACCACGTATGCTTATTTATATTGATGGAGAAATAGATGCTAGTAAAGTATATGATGTATCTGATTTAATTAAGGTAGAACAATTACAAGAAGAAACAGACGAAGATGTTTTAGATGCTTATAAAGAAAAAACATTAAGAATGATTAATGAATTAATTAGTAATCAATTAATGATTTCTAATTTTGAATTATATCATTTCTTTAAATTAAACCATTATCTTGAAGCTAAAGGTTTCTTTATTACAGATGAAAATAGGGAAGAAAAATATTTGGAAGTAATTAATAGTGGCGATACAGAAACACTAGAAAAACTTTCAGAATATCTTGATTCTCTTGATGATTTTAATGCTATTGATGCAGTTTATATGAAATATAAAGAATATAAAGAAAAGATTAAAGCTGCAAAGACAAAACAAGAAATTAGTGAGGCTTATTATGAGTTGTCAGGAAAACTGTTTTAATATAGTTTATATGACAAATCAATCTTATCTATTTCAAACATATATTTCAATGAAATCATTGAAATTCAATAAACATCGTGACATTTGTTACGATGTTTATTTATTATGTATAGAATTTAAAGATATACAGGATATTAAAAGTTTAGATAGTGATGATTTTCATATAATACCAATTTATATAGATAAAAATATTTTTGTATCAGATGATAATGCAGGTGTTGTATATTACAAATTATTGTTACATAATTTATTAGATTGTGATACAGTATTTCATATTGATTCAGATACTATTGTTATAAAAGATATATCTGATATATTTAATATCAATATATCAGATTATTTTTGTGGAGCAGTAAGAGACAAAATAAATGGATTTTCATATTTTAATGCAGGTAATGTGTATTTTAATTTAAAAAAGATTAGAGAAAGTATAATAGATAAAGATAAAACAATGTATGTTTATTATGACGAATTGAATAAAGAACTAAAAGAAAATAAAGGTTTTTTATGGGAGCAAGATGTTTTAAATAAAGCATTTTTAGGGAAAATAAAATATATTAGTTATGGATATAATTTTTTAGCTAATACATATAGCAAATATAGGTTTAATGAATTAATTCGTATTTATGGTGAAAAAATAAAATCTGATAATATACGAATTTTACATTTTGCTAGTAATCCTAAACCGTGGAAGAAAAGTTCTTTATTTGGTGAAATTTGGAAGATGTATGCAGAAGATAGAATAAATAAAGAATACGAAACTAAACTTTTGAGGATGGCTTGCCGTGAATACAAAAAATGATATGTTTCTATTGCAATTTATGATAGGAAATAAATTTGATACATATATAGGTGACAATAATACAGTAGTCGTTACAAATAGTATGGGTAAAAGAGAAACACATAATTATTTGTGGGGAGCAGAAAGATATACATTAAAAATTTGCAATGAATTGAGCAAAAAATATAATGTCCATTTATTTATTTCAGGAGAAAAATGTGTTGATATTGATAATGTTACAATACATACAAATATAAATACATATTTATCTCGTGGACTAATTAATGATTATGTAGTTAAAATTAGAAATATAAAACCTAAATGTATATTTTGTAATGCTAGTTGTGGACAAGATGCATTATTTTGGACAATTATATCAAAAGTTTCTAAAATACCAATTATTATGTTTTTTCATAATGAACCGCAGTTTATGATGGATACTATTACTCATATTCGTGCTATGGATTATATTCGTAAACAAGAAATTTTAAAAGATGAAAAAAGTTTATATGAATTAGTATTAAAAAATTGTGATATATTGGCTTTTTTATTACCGCAATATATAAGTGAAAAATATAAAGAAAAGTCGGTTGTCTTTTATAATTGCATAGATATCCCGAATAATATTGATATTAAATCTAATAGAAATAAAATATTATATGTTGGGCGTATTAATAGTGATACAAAAAGAACACATATATTGTTAGATTGGGTTAAAAATACAGATTATGAATGTGATGTAGTCGGATATAGTTATAAAGGTTTTGGATATATAGATATGGATAAATATAATTATCCAAATATACATTATTACGGTTATCAAGAAAATGTAAGTGCATTTTACAAAAATGCAGATGTTTTGGTTGTTCCATCAAAATATGAAGGATTGCCGACAGTTATTATAGAAGCATTATCGTATGGTGTACCCATAGTTGGGTTTAAAGAATGTAAAGTAATGAATTACCTTATTAAAGATGGATATAATGGATGGTTAATCGATAATAATTTTGATGAAAATATGGATAAAATTATGAAGATTGGCAAATCTAATATGAGACAAAATTGTTTAGACGAAGCAAAAAAATATGATATAAATAATATTATGAAAAAAATCAATGAATGTATTGAGAGTGTAGACGATGAAAATTAACTTAATTTATTTGTTTTATGAATTAAATGGAGCTTATACATCATTTGAAGATACATTTTATAATTTAAGAAAGTTTACAAATCATGATGTAAGATTTATTATTTTATACGAAGATAAAAATTTGTTAAGACGATTTAGGGAATATTTAGCATTTGGTGATGGTATTTGTTATTTGCCTTTATGGGTTGGAAAATACATGGATACGTATGGAAATACAAGTATCATTAAACATAAAAAAATGACTTATAATATAAAAGGTGATATAAATATCATAAGTTCAGAAATAATCAAATTGCAAAAAAATAATCGTTTTAAACAATCTGCAAAACAAGAGATTTTATTATATCCTGCATTTATATATAAAAAACAACAAAAAGATTTAACAATATACAATGATGAAATAAATTATATAAAGGAACACAAAGTTTTGACAGTTTGCAATCAATATAATTCTAAATTTGTGGAAGATAATTTTATTTGGTATATGAAATTTTCTAAAGAACGAATAGAAAAATTAAAGAAGTTATCTACAACAAAAAATGATATTTTAATTGCAGAAGATTATTATAAAAATAAAATAAATGGTAATAATATTAAACCGTTTGATTATAAAAAATATTTATATTATAGATATGATAAAAAAAATAATGATAATTTATACACAGATGATGGTGCGAGATATTACGAAAATATTGGTAAATTAATGTTTGAATTTATTTTATTGGGGAAAGAATCACAGTATTTACCAAAAAACAAAAAGTTTTATGATGGTTTAAGTGAATATATGAATTATTTGGATTTAGATGATAATAATACATATATTTTTACAAACAAAGAAAAACAATATTTTGAAGAAAAATTATTTATGCAATCAAATGATGAATTTTTATCATTGTTTTAGAAAGAAGTTGGATATATGAAAATTCTAGGAATACAATGTTATCAAGACTATAATGTTACATATTATAATACAGATACAAAAGAATTAAAATATATTGAATTAGAAAAATTCTTAAAAAAGAAGCATTTTTCTTTTCATTCAGATATAATTGATTATATGCCTGAAATAGATAGAATTTATAACGATAAACTTCGTAATAATTTATATAAATGTCAAAAAATTATCAAAGAACAATTTGGTGTAGACCATTTTGATGTAGTTTGTTGGAATTATAAAACATTTAAAGATGGGTATTTGAAAAAAGAATCATATGATTTTGTTAAAATGTTGGAACGTTGTGATGTAATTAAATTCCATCATCAAGAAAACCATGTGTTACCTGCTATAATTGAAAATAATTTAAAGGACGCACTTTGCTTATCTATAGATGGTAAAGGTGATGGAAATCATGCTTTCTATCATTGGCAAAATAATAAATTAACAAAATTATATCAAGAACAGAAATTTTCTTATGGTATGTATTATGAAGTTCTTTCTTGTTATTTTTTAGATAAGCGTCATAAGTACGAACAAGGTTTAGAAGGAAAATTTATGGCTTATGCAGGTTTATCTAATAATTTTGTTCAGATTAAAAATATTGATGATTTTGAAAAAGCAATAAAAGATGTAAATTGGAATATATGGGAAGATAAAGAAGCGATTGAAACATATATTTATAATTTTTTGGATGAACAAAGTAAAGAATTTGATAAGTATGATTTAGCATATACAATGCAAAAATTATGGATTGATTGGATAATGAGAGAATTGGCTCAATATCGTCATGAAAGTGATAATTTAGTATTTTCGGGCGGTTGCGCTATGAATTGTATGCTAAATTATATGATTGAAAAAACCAATTGGTTTAACCATGTATATTATACTCCTATAGTTGCAGATACAGGACAGTCATACGGTGCAGTTTTAAATTATTTATTGCATTATAAACCTGATGAATTGAAATATATTTCATCAAATAATTATTCTTGTACGAATAATATGGAAGAAAAAGAAATTTTTGAGAGAAAACAAAATAAATTTAAAACATTCGATATAGATGAGCTTGTTGATAAATTAAATGATGATAAAATTGTTGGCGTTTGTCGTGGTAACATAGAAATGGGAGCTAGGGCGTTAGGTAGACGTAGTATATTGGCTTCTCCATTTCATAAAGAAATGCATGATAGATTAAATACCATTAAAGGTAGAGAATGGTATAGACCATACGGAATTATTGTACCTGATGATAAAATAAGTGAATATTTTGACATTAATATTCAAGTTCCATATATGAATATTTTAGCTAAACCTAAAATTGATAATTTGTTAGGTGCTATACATAAAGATGGAACAATTCGTATACAAACAGTTAGTGAAAAAGATGATAAATGGTTATATAATTTGTTATATGCGTTTGGCAACAAAACAGGAGTTGCAATTTTAATTAATACATCGTTTAATGATAGTGGATTACCAATTTTTAATTATTTTAGTGATATGTATAGAATGTATCAAGAAAAATTAGATGGGTTAATTATTGAAAATAAAGTTTCGTATAAGGAATAATTATAATGAAATTAATTAAAGATAAAAAATCTATTTTGATAGATATTACAAATTCATGTGTAAATAAATGTGCTAATTGTATGAGATTTTGTCAATTGAATAATAATCCATATTTTATGAATTTGCATGATGTAAAAAATGCAATAGATTCATTGGATAATTGGAATGGGCAAATATCAATTATGGGTGGAGAACCATTATTACATCCATTTTTTAAAGAAATAATGAAATATTTACAAACGAAATACAAAAAAAAGTATGGATTTTTTCGTTATCCAATTAGTGATATATATGATTATGCTTTAAATACTATGCCTGATAATAATGGTAAACTAAGATTATTTACAAGTGTTCCAAAGCAGTTTTATGATTATTTTGAAGATATTGATGATACATTTCATTCTTTAAGATGTAATGACCATAGTAATTATACTAATCATTTTACAACTATGGTTTATTATAAAGACCTTGGAATATCTGATGAAGAATTTATTAAGCAAAGTAAAAATTGTTGGGTAAATAATGATTGTGGAGCAGTAATTAATAATCATGGTGCTTTTTTTTGTGAAATGGCTGGAGCTATGGACATGCTATATGATGGTAATACAGGATTCAAAGTTCAAAAAGATTGGTGGAAAGAAACTAGTTATCAAAAACAAATGTATTGGTGTCAATTTTGTGGAGCAAGATTAGGATTGCCAATGGCGATGGATAATGAAAATATTACATATATGAGTAAAACAGTATTTAATATGTTATTAAAAAATGATAATATTAAATTAAACAACGTAAAACTTATTACTAAAGAAGATTATAAAAAAAATAATTATAAATGGAATGAATTAAAAATGGAGCAATTAAAAAAAGTTGATGAGGTTTGTATATCAACTAATAATAAAAATATAAATCCAAAACAGTTTACTATTGGAACTAGTATATTTGATATAAAAAATGCTTTTGATTGGCTTATCGTTGGAGAAGATAGCAAAATAATTTTAAATAAAATTAAAGATTGTGTATTAAATCCAGGTTGCTTATATGTTTATAAAAATTCATATGCTATTAATAAAAATGCAAATTCAATTGCTGATAAAGAATTAGTTAAAAATATATGGATGTATTTTCCATTAGATAAAATTGTAAATATTGAAAATGTAAAAATTAATATTTTTAGAACAGACGATACAACTTGGCAGAATTTAAGTAAAATATCGTTAATAAAAAAAATATTAGATAAGGGAGTCTAAATTTTATGAAACATCTTAGAATGATAGAATATCATATTACAAACCATTGTAATTTAAATTGTAAAGGGTGTGCTCATTTTGCCCCATTGTCAAAATCATGGTTTGCTAATGTTGAAGAATTTAAAAAAGATTTTAAACAATTAACTAATAAAATTAATGTGGATAATGTTAGGATATTTGGTGGGGAGCCATTATTACATAAAAATATATGTTTATTTTTTGATGCTATAAAAGAGATTAGCCCTAATACAAATATTTCTTTTTTGACTAATGGATTACTTTTGTTACAAAGATTACATGAGTTATTACCGTATATAAAAAAATATGATATTTTAGTTGAAATAACTAAATATCCTGTAAACATTGATTATAAAGGTATATTCAAATTGTTAGAAATAGAAGGAATTAGAACAAAAGATTTTAATAAAAAACAATATACAAAAATTTTAAGAAAACATATATTAACACATGAAGCAAAACAAACAGAATTTGATTGTTGTATGATACATTGGGAAAGTATACAACTAAAAGATGGGAAATTGTTTTTATGCCCAATACAAGCATATATAGATATATTTAATGACTATTTTAATGAAAATTTTGTAGTAAAAGATGGTGACATATTAGATATATATGATGATTCAGTTACAGATGAGACAATCTGTAATTTTTATACTCACAAGAACGATTTTTGTAAATATTGTAGAAAACCAATTGAAAATATAGAGTGGGAAAAATCTAAAAAGGATAAGAACGAATGGATGGAATAAAATTTTCTTTTATAATGCCAACTTTTAATAGGTATGAATATTTCAAGCTATCTGTGCAAGCAATTGTAAATCAAACATATAAAAATATAGAACTAATTGTTGTAGATGATTGTTCCGAAAAAAATCAATATAAATTAAAGAAAAATTTTATTGATAAATTAAATGATGATAGAGTATTTTTATATAGGTTTGATAAAAATCATGGACATTGTTATGCAAGAAATTATGGTGTTGAACATTCAACCGGTGAATGGGTAATTTATCCTGATGATGATGACCAGGTTGATAAATATTGTTGTGAAAAATTATTAAATTATATTGATAAAAATACAGAAGTTATTACAACAAAATATTTAATTGTATATGATAATGGTAAAATAGAAGAAAAAGGATTAGATTGTTCTAAAGTTGATATATTTGAAAATAATCAAGTTGACACTTGTTCTTTTGCTCATAAAAGAATTTGTTATGATAAATTTGGTGGGTGGGATTTAAGATATAAACGTATGGCAGATGATGAAATTATTTTTAGATATGTTTCAAAAACAAAAAATTATAAATTTTGTGATTATCCAATAGCAAAATTTTTTATTAGAAAAAATATTAAGAGAATAATGAATGTTTATCCACAAATTCAATATATGAGAATGTTATATAATGAGTTTTATCAGTTGTATAAAGGAAAAGCTATTGTTTTAACCGATTTAAAAATTGATGTAAACCAATTACATTTTGATATATCGTATTTTATTGATTTTGATATAGAAAAGAAGATTAATGTTTTAAAAGCAATACAAAAATATTATAATTATAACTATTTAGTAATAATAAATAATTTATATGATGAATGTTTAAATGATTTATTTTTTAAAATCAAAAATAACAATTATGTCACAAAAAAAGGAAATATTATATTAAAAATAAAAGATGAAAACAATTTAAAGAATATTATAAAAGGTATGATAGAATAATGGATAATGTTGGGATTATATTGTTTTATCCACAAATGAATGGAATAACCACATCTTTGTTTGATTTATATTTCAATTTAAAAAAATATGGTGTAGTTAATTTAAAATGTTATATTTTTATTGATTGCTTGAAGCTACAAGAACAAATGTTATACATAAAAACTATATATAAATCTTTACCTCTTAATAAAGTAAATTGTGAATTTATAGATATAAATAATATTGATAAATTTTATAAAAATAATAAATTTAATGTTTTAATTGTTTCATTTTCTATTACAAAATATTTATCTTGTTTGAAATTTTGTTATAATAAAATAATTGTTTTGGATTCAGGCTTAATGTTTTATGATTACATTACAAATAACAATATAAAAAATAATTATATTGAACAGATGGAAAATGTTTTTGTTTTAGGTAATCGAATTAATATGAATTTTTATAGGAATAATTATTATTTATATTATCATAAATTTTCAAATGAAAGGTTAGAATTTATAAAAAATAAATTTCCAGTAATAAATCAGGTATTTAATGAAAGCGTAAGAAATACTGAAGATACAGATGAAATTAAATTTAAATATATGATGTATAATAAATTAGAATATCAACGGTGGAGAGAAATAACAAAAGGAATATATTCTGAAAATATAGGGAAAATGATATTTGAATTTTTGTGGTTAGGTAAAAAAGTACATTATTCTCCGAAAAATAAGTCACAAGATGATGGTTTAACTGATTATCTTTCGTTATTTAATATTGATGATAATGTAGAGCAAAATTTAAATATAACAAAAAATGAAATAGAAAATAAATTATTTATGAAAAAAGATGACTTAATTCTTAAATTAATCATGGGGTGAGTTGATTGGTATGATAGATTTATTAGTAAAAAAAGATATGCATACAATAAAAAAATATATAGATGAATTATCATATCGAAAAAATGGATTAGGAAAAATAGATATATCTATTGTTGAAGATTGTAATTTAAATTGTGCTTACTGCGACCATTTTGCCCCATTAGTTTATAAACACAAAGAAATAGGTGTTCAGGTTTTTGAAAATTTATTAAATAGGATTAAGTTTATTATTAAAGATAAAAAATTTTATGGAATTAGTTTAATGGGTGGAGAACCATTATTACATAGCAAACTTTTTGAAATACTAGACATTTCAAAAAGAATTTTTCCAAATATTAATTTGAAAATTGTAACAAATGGAATATTATTAAATGATAGAATTAAGGACTACTGTTTTTGTCATAATATTGAAATTTTGTGTTCAAAATATTATGTTGGCAAAAAATTTTATAAAACAAATTTAAATATTGATGGGAATAATAAATACAAATGTTGTAATAATTATACTTGTGATATTGACATAATTAAGCAAAATGAAGATAAAAATAATTATGAATTTTATAATGTATTTCCATGTGCTCAATTAAATTGGAACGGAGATTATTTCCCCTGTATTATTCCTGCTAATATTGATAAGTACAATGTTTATTTTTATAAAAAATATAAAGTGGTCTATGGAAAAGATTATGTTAATATTTTTAATATAAATAATTTAGATAAGATAATAGAATTAAATAATAAAGATGAAGGAATAAATTTTTGTAAATATTGCCATAAACATTCCTTGGTTGATTGGAAAATTAGTTCAATGGAGGAAAAAGAATGGGAAATATAAATACAATTTTAAAAGATATAGATAAATATGTTTCTATAAGGGGTGGGAAATTATTTTTATTAGAACAACCGTGTGTTAAAGACGTAATAAATAAAAATAATTTTGAAAGGTGTATTAGTAATATATTTTCTGACGATGTATACAATAATAAATATTCATATAACAATGAATTTAATGTTGTGTTAAAGAATTTTTCAAAAGATAAATTTATAGATGTTGTTCAACATAATAAAAAATTATATTATAATTGTTTTCGTGAATATGATGAAGAATATTTATTGTCAATATCAAATGATAATCCTGATAACGTACAACACTCATCATTTTTTTGTGTTGAAGATTATCAATCTAAAACAATGAATATAAAAAACGGAGAACGAAGAACTGTAAATCAAAAAAATGTGAATAAAAACATTTTTTTGTTTGGTAATTCAACTATATTAGGATATTATGTTTCTGATGAAGAAACGATGGCAAGCTATTTGCAGAAAAAAGTTAAAAGTTTTTGTGTTCATAATTTCGCTACAAATGGTGAAACTATAGAAAATATGTTTCATAGAGTAATAAACACAAAAATATTAAATAATGATATTGTAATATGTTGTATACCAAAAATATATTTTAATGATTTTGTTAATAACTATGCAACAATTTATTTAAACGATTATTTTAATTCTAATACAACATATAATAAATTTATTGATTTTGCACACTATACATCATTTGCATATGAAGAAATTTCTAATTTAATTTATTTAAAATTAAAAGTATATGATTTTATTAATAATAATAAAATAAATAATACCAAAATACAAACGTTATATAATGAATTAAATAATATGAATTTGTATGCTTATGAAAATGTAGGAGCAACAGTTATGAGTTGTAATCCATATACATTAGGACATGATTATTTGGTATCAGTTGGGTCAAAGTTGTTTGATAAATTCATTGTATTTTTAATGCAAAGTGGTATAGACTTAATTTTTGATAAAAAAAATTGTGAGAGTTTAGTTAAAATTGGGACTAAGAAATATAATAACGTTGTTGTAATTACACTACCAGATATTTTTTCTTATCAAACATTTTGGAAGGAATATAACAATTTATGCATAAGGAAAAATAAAAATTATATTGGTAGCAATACATATACTTTGTTGGATATAGTAAGGAATATTTTTATAAAATTTAATATAAAACATTTTTTATGTGGAATAGAAACAAATGATAATGTAACATCACAACATATCAATCTTCTTAAAACTATGTTTTGGCAATATGATATTAATGTAATATGTATACCAAGAAAAAAACTAAAAAATAAAAATTTTGATATAAATGGAACATTCGTAAGAAAATTGATAAAATTGCAAAAATATAATGAATTGTACGGATTAATTCCTGATGATTGTATTAAATATATAATTGATTATAAATTGATTCCTAAAAAAAATATTAATAGAAGTAACATATTAAATATATTAGAGAAGCATATTGAAAAAGAAAACAACAATATTCTAAATAAATTTAATGTTGTTGTTGATGTTGATAATGATTTAAATTATATATCTGAATTATATAATATATTATGTACAAATGATATTGAAGAACTTTATAGAATTTATAAAACTAAAAAAGAAATCGGTATATGGGCATTATATAAATATTCAATGATTTGTGGTCATTTGAATAAAAATGATTATGAATTTTTGAAAAGCATGTTGTGTCAAGATGATGGTCTAATAAAAAAAATAGATAAATGTGTTGACATTATTTAATTGTATATGTATAATATAAATATAAATGTTTAAATTGTTTTTTTGAAAGAGGTATTTATTATGTCAGATGAACTAAAAACAAATGAACAGGCAGTAGATTCAACAACGGCAGTAATGGATAATCTTCAATGGGAAAAATTTGCAAAAGGCGACCTACTCAATTTTCTTGTATCACATGGTCTTGTAAAAATTACAGTTGATGATGGTGCAGGGAAAAAGGCAACGGTTAAGTTCACTTCCAAGGGTGAATATAATGTTTCTTATACAACGACAGAGTTGATGTAAGATGGATACAAAGTTTGACAGTTATTCAAATAATAATGGTGCTAAAATTGATTCAATTTTAGAAGGAATCATTACTTTGATGAGACAAATTGATGAAATCAAGCAACAAGGAGAAAAATTATCTAATCGTATTGATAAATTAGAACATAATCAGCAAGTTATTCTGCGTAACACAGGGGATAGTATGATTATGTCAAATAACAATACAAATGATATAGAAGATTTAAAAACATCTTGTGAAAATATATCTGATAAATTAGATAATTTGGATTACACTATTAAGAATTTGAAAATTTATAAATATTATAATGGCGAATAAAAAACACTCCATAGTATAAAACTATGGAGTATTTTTTATAATATAAACAGAAAAATGTTTTATAGAAAGTAGTGAAAATATATGGATAAAGAAATTAATATTGGATTTATTGGTTATAGTGATACTAAATTTGATAAAAAAATAGCAAAACAAATTATATATGATATTTTCCAAATTATCGAAAGGAAATATTGTACAGATGATAATTTAAATACAAAAATTAATATTATTACAGGTGCTACTAATTTAGGTATTCCTGCTATTGTATATGAAATTGCTAACAATGAAAACATTAAATATGGGAAATGGTTTACGCTAGTTGGTGTGATGGCAAAAGAAGGTTATCAATATGAATTATATCCATGTGATGAAATATATTCATATGGAGAAAATTTTGGTGATGAAAGTGAAGAATTTATTAATCGGCTAGATATTTTATATAAAATAGGTGGAGGGAAACAATCAATAAAAGAATTTCAAATGGCAAACGATAAAGGTATAGAGGTATATGAATATTCGTTGTAATTGAGTTATATTTTATCATTTAATTTATATTTTCTCTTTAGATAGGAATTTTAATTATAAAAAGAAAAGGATGATGTTCTTTGTATAAGGTTACTTTAAATGGCAACTATAATATATATGTCAAAGACCTTAACTTTGAGTTCACTCCTATTAAAACTGTAAAAACATTTTCCGATGAAGAATTTGAAAATTCAACAGATATAAAAGTTTTTCTAGGCGAATATCTTACGGCAACAAAGGTTGGGAACGAAAAGCAAGCTAAAAAAGTTGCTGAAAAGAAGGTTTCTTCTGATGTTAAAGAAGTTCCTGTAAAAACAAAGAATGTAGAAGAAGAAACTACTGTAATTAATGCAACAAATGCTTCAAAGACTTCTTCTGCTGATAAGCTAAAGGAAAATAAAAAGACTTTGGTTGAAGAAAAAAATGGAGAAAAAGACGATGATGTGGTAGATGCTACAGGTGCGTCAAGTACTTCTTCAAAAGAAACTAAATCTGATGTAAAATCAGATGTTGTTGTTGCTGATGGTGCTTCTAAAACAGGTGCTAAAAGTACAACGAAAACAAATAAAGCATCAACTAAAAAAACAACTTCTACGACAAAAAAAACAACAACTCGTAAAAGTTCAAAATAATAACAAATATTTTTAAATTTGCAAATTTAAGGATGTGTATATAAATGAAGAAAATCTCATGGTTAGAAGATTTTGCTGAATCTCGTAAAAAGAGTGCAACTAAACAAAAGACAACAGTTGCTAGTAAGAAGGTTGCGAAGAAAAGTATTGCCAGTGCTGATATGATTATTATTGCTAAGTCAATGCTTCCAAAGGCAGTTAACGGTAATACAGTTAAATATCAGAATGTTAAGTGGAAGGTAGTAAACGCTTCTTATAAAGATGCCAAAGGCGAAGGTATCGTTATGAAGAAGGTTGCAGGTATTGATACAAAGCCACTTACAAGCCCTGAAACACGCGCTTATACAGACCCAGGTGCAGTTTATGATTATAATGTTCGTGAAACATCAGAAATTTCTGATTTTGAAGAAGCTGCTCGTAAGACAGAAGAACAAATCGCTAAGGAAGATACTGTAGACCATGATACAACACCACAAGCACGTTATCAGAATCCTGTTCTTATGGAAGAAAGTGCTCCTGTTGAAACAGAGGAACTTGTACCTGATGCAGAAGTAACAGATGAAGTTCCTTCTGATGAAGATGTCCCTGTTGTTGAAGAAGATACAGAAGAAACTCCTGTAGAGGACAAAATGCCTGTTGATGATGAACCAGAAGATGATTTTACATTTGATGATGTAGACGAAGAACCTTTTGATGAAAAAGAAGTTTCTGAAGATACAGAAGATGTAGATGAAGTTCATTCTGAAGATGAAGCTCCTGTAGAAGAAGATACGGACACAGAAGATAAGAAACCTGTTGCTGCAAGCAAGAAGGTTGCTAAGAAACGTAAGAACCCAATTCTTATGGCTATGTTAAAGCATTGATTATAAAAGGAGATTATTGTATAATGACAAAGGAACAAATGCGTAGAATTATTAAGAAACATGCTATGGATAAGAAACGTGCAGAGCAACGTAAGACTGTTGCTAAGAAAGTTGATAATAAGAAGATTGCTATGAAGGAAGCTATTGCAGAGCGTAAGAAGATTGCAAAGCAGACAAGTATTCTTGCAGACCGTTTTGCAAAGAAACTTGATGCTCGTATGGAGAAGATTCTTCTTGACGCAGAGACACTTGTTAAGCAGTATTTTCCTGCGAAGTATGTAAGTGCTTCACTTACACGTTTACAGAAGAACCTTCTTCAAGAAGGTATTTCTTCCCGTTTTGATAAGAGAGTTTCTAAGCAAGCTCGTATTAAGACTGCAAAGAGCGATATTACACCAGATGAGTGCAAAGAAGCTATTGAAAAGATTACAAAGGCTACGGTTGACGCAACAGAGGAAACTCTTGACGCTTGCCATTCTGCTATTCGTAATGTTGCAAAGAAGCATTTTCCAAAACATCGTGTTTCTTCCACACATTCAATTTGCAAGCAGGTTGAAGCAAAGATGAAGGAAACAGGTCTTAACTTTAAGTTTTGATAAAATTTAATTTATAATAAAAGCGTAATTAGTATATAACACTAATTACGCTTTATTTTATTTATAGAGTATGAATGGTGGTGATACAATGGATTTATATAAAGGAGATACAAAAACATTATATTATGAATTTAAGAAAGATAATAATATTGTTAATGTAAAAAATCCAAAAGTTAGAATATTACATGAATATAAAGACAAAGTATATGAAGATTTACCTTGGCAAGCAATGGAACAGTTTGATAATGGTTATATATATAATTTTGATACAAATGTATGTGAAAATTATGGGAAATATGTAATTGTTTATCAAGGAGAATATAATGGAGAAAAATTAAATTCATTAGATTCTTTTAATATTGTGCCAAAAAATATAGATGATAATAATACAGTTTATTTATATGGATATGTAAATGATATAAATAGTAATAGAATTATAAAAGATGTAAAAGTGCAAATTATAGATTTAGAGAATAATAATATAGTATATCAAACAACAACAGATGAAGATGGTAAATGGGAAGCAAAAATTTTCCCTAGTGATTATGAATTTAAATTCGCGCTAGATGGTTATGAAACTCGTTCTATTAGAGCACAAATTGGAGATTCAAAAGAAGAAATTCAATTTAATAATATAGGTATAGAAAAGTTATCTGATGTAAGTTTAGGTAATGGATTGTTTAAAATTGAAGATGAATTTACTGCAAAAAACAAAATGGGTGTATCAGGTATAAATATTGTGATATATGATACAAATGATTTGGAACATCCGCTTATAGAAACAAAAACAAATCAAAAAGGTAAGTGGAAAGCGTTTTTAGATAATGGTTCATATATTATGCAGATACAACTGCCATCAGGTGTAAAGAAAAAATTTCAAATGAATGTGTATAATGATGGTTCAAAATCAATAGAGGAAATTAAAATTAATAATACACAAATTACAGAAACTAAAGTTGATAATGGTCATGGTACAGAAAAATTAATTGATTTTATATTAGATGCTCATGGTAATGGAATTGAAAATGCTATCGTTAAAGCATATAAATATAATATAGAAAAAGATATGTATGAATTAGAATGTCAAGATACAACTACTTTAGAAGGACAATTTGAATTAAATTTAAATCATGGGAAATATAAATTAGTTGTAGATTGTGATGGGTTTATGCAGAATAATCAAATAATAGATGTGTAAATTTTTATATTTTTATTAGATGCTAAAAAATAGTAAAGGAATGATTATATTATGAAAAATCGTAAAGTTATTGCTAGTTTAAAAGATGATGTAATGAATTGTTTAAATGATATGGGTGTATATGAATTAATGTCTGTATCAGATGCATGTAATTCATATGTATTTCAATATATAGATTTTTTTCCAATGGATGAATTAGACGAATTTTTAGAGACTAAGGATAAAGAAGAATGTTTTAGACTTGGTTGTTTTTCTGATTTTAATTTTTCAGATGATTTTGTATTAATTGATGGATATGGTAATTTGCGTTCATGTGACGAAGATTATATAAAAGGATATATTGATATTGATACTTTGTCAGATGATGTAATTGAATATGGAGATAGTACAGATTATCCTCCTGAATTAAGTGAAATTCTTGAAGAAAACAAAGAAATAGAAGAAGAATAATAACGAGGTGTTTAAATGAAACGCTTAGTTGCTATTACAAATGGAGATTTGGAATACATTGATGTAGAAATTAATCCGCTAGATGGGGAAGATATGATACCTTTAAAAGAATTAGATTCTGCTGATGTAAAAAATTATCGTTGTCCGGAATGTAAATATTCTCCTTTGACAGAAAAAGAAGGATATTTGGTATGTAAAAATTGTGGTACTGCATATAAAATATTTGATGATGTTGTATATGTGGTTCAATGAGGTGGTATAACAAATGATTTATCCTAGAATGACTTATTATACTAGAGTAGTTGATAATGCTACAGGTGAACAAGTATTAGGATTAGCTAGTACCGCTCAGAATAAAAAAATTTATTATGGTAAATGTAATGGTTTAACAGGTGGAGAATCTGAATTTATTGTTGAATTTGATATTTGGAATAATGAACCTGCATGGGATGGTGGTACGCCACAAATGATTTGTCAAAATGCAAACAATTGCAGGTTACGTATTACTATTCCTCCTGAAAGTAGAGATTTGAATCCATTTTTATATGCACGTTGTACTACGTATGATATGAAATCTGAATTTCAACCAGTAGATATGTCTCATAGAGAGTTAAAAGATATTCAAGGAAATGCTTCTGATGAATATGGAGCAATTCTAGGTGTATCAGACCATGCTACAATTCAAACAAAAATAAAGTTAAAGGAAAATTCTATGGTAAAGAAGTATAAATATTTCTTTACATTAGATTTTTTGTATAATTATGAATAATATGCATTGGGAAATAATAACAAATAATGGTTTGTTATTAAAAGAAAATAATAATATTTTTATTAATGACCCAAAAGAAATAAAAACTGCTTATTTTACAGACGATAATATTTACTGTGGTATTAATAAAAATTTAACATTTTTTTTAAATCATACTGTATATGATTTAAAGTTAAATCAAAATGTATTAAAGTATTTTCAGTATAAAGAAAATACTCATGGATTAATGGATGGAAATAATAATACTGTATTTTGTTTAGGGGTAAATACAGAAGATAATAAATATAATTATACTTATACGTTACGAATTGATACTTATAGTATTGTTTTGGTAGCTCAAAAATTTGATGGAAATGAGTTAATACAAAATAAAAATATAGTCTTATTATAAGAGGTGATGCTTTGTCTATGAGAAGTAAAAAAGTAAATTTTCAATGTAGCTTTGATGTAATTGGTAGACAATCATCACATAGTTGGAATTGTTTTTTCGATATAACAGATGAAATATCCACAAATCTTATTTTGCATACAAATAATCAAACAATAAATAATCCATCGAATTTAGATTTGATTCGTTATAAAATTGTTCCTGTAAGTGGCATTCTACAGAATAAAAATAAAAGTTATATACATACAAAAGTTGAATTTATTAAAATGAATGAAATTAATAGTTCGTTTGGGAATGTTATAACGGATATTTGTTATACAGATGATGGTGGGAGATATAAGGCATATATTCCATCAGGCGTATACAATATAGATATTTTTATTAATAATCAAAAGATTACCAAACATAATATTAATATTTCTAGTAAATTGAAATATGAATATTATTTTACTGTTAATGGAATGATTTTAGATAAATATAAGGATATGGTAAAATTTTGTGGTACGGACTATAAAATGATTTATGGTCAATTGGTAGATAATAAAAACACTCCAATAGAAAATGCAGAAATAATTATTTTAGATAATAATGGATTATGTGTATATCGTAAAACAGATAATGATGGTAAATATTCTTTTGCAATAAAAAATGGTAAATATAAAGTAAAAATAAGGGCAAAAGATTCTCCTGTAAAAATGAATGATATTGAAATAGATGATACACATGGATTTGGTGAACAATTAATTTCTAATTCAAATTTGTTTAGTAAAAAACAAATGATATATTTATGATTTAATAAATTTTGTGGTGATTTTACATGAATATTGAAGTTTTTCAAAAAGATTTAAATCCACCTGTGCATATAGATATTTCATATCCTAGAGATAATAGTTGTTCTGTTATTACGTGGAACGAAATAAAAAATCCTAGTTCGCATAATGGTAAGAATATAAAAAAAGTATGTTATAATGTATATAAAGGATTTACACAAAATGGTATTTTTTATAAACAAAATAATAAACCGTTAGAAACAAATCGTTTTGAAGATTTTGGTGTTTCTAAAAATCCACAAGTTCAAAATTGGTATAAAGTATCTACAGTATATGAAACAGATGGAGAATATATAGAAGGAAAATTATCACAACCTGTATGTTTTCAAGTTCATAATACAGATAGATGGTTTTTAAAAATGAATGAACGTAGTTTGTGGATATTGAAAAATACAGGTATGTTGTTTGACTTATATACTAGGAAAAAAGATGGTGAACGTTGTCCACAATGCTATGACCCAATTAGAGGTAGAGCAGGTACGTTAGATTGTCCTGTTTGTTATGGTACAGGTTATGTTGGTGGATATGACCCTGCATTTCAATTGTATGTGCGATTAAAACCAGCACAAGCGTCTATGGATGTAACTCCTAATCAAATGATGGTATACAATAAACCATGTGGAGCATGGACAATTTCAGATACTCAAATACAAAATCGTGACGTGCTAATTTCTCCAACAGGAACTATTTATCAGGTAATTAATTCTATGATAAACCAGGCGGGAGGTTATTTATTTCATCAAGAACTAAATCTAAAGCCATATGACCCAAATGACCCAATATATGATATGAAACGTACAACTTTATATCCTAGATTATAATAAAAAGTCTACTATAATTTTATAGTAGACTTTTGTATTTGTGTTATTTTTCTTATTACCTTTATTAGATTCTAGGGAATTTTAATGATAATGAAACAAAAAATAAAGATAATGATAATAAATATTTAATTGTTAGGAACAGACTTAGATTTGGGGTGTTTCTGGAATGTTAATGGAAGATGCTATTAAGCATACAAAAGACGTTTTTATTACATTTTTGAGATTATATTTTAATAATCCAAAAAATTATCGTAATAAATTACCTCGTCAAATATCAGATGACCATTTTACTCATGCAGTTTTTTATGATTCTGAACCAGAAGAATTACGTGAATTTCCTACAGTTATTTTAAGTGCAGGTTCAGGTAATATGGTTACAACAGGATTAGGAGATATGGGTAGAGAGGTTATTGACCCACGAACAGGAGCGATTATAGCATATCGATATGTAGGTGTTTATGAATTTTCAATAACAGTAGATATTGGTTGTAGAAATCCTCTTGATAGAGAAGTCTTTACAGATTTAGTTGCAAAGGCTTTAAGATTTTCTTTGCGTAGATACATTCAAAATCAAGGTATTATCATAAAAGATGCTTCTTATGCAGGTGAGACAACGATAGAATACAATTCTGATAAAATTTATATATCACAGTTGAGATTTAATACGTGGTCTACTTGGATAGAAGATGTTGATTTGCTTGACCCGAACGAGTTCAATATTCAAATGCAAATGGAATTAGAAAATGCAAATGGAGAAAAGTTATCAACACTTTATGATTCCGCAAGGGTAGATAAAACCATACAAGATAATGGAGAAACTAATAATCCATTATAAATAAATGAAATTGGAGGTATAACAATATGCCATATAGAGTGCCTGGTGCATATGCGCGATTTGTAAAATCCGCAAGCACAGTAAATAATGTTGGTGCAACTCGTGTTCTAGGTTTAATTGGCACGGGTGCAAATTATTTTGAAGTATATAATGAAGCCATTAAGAAAAGCGATTCCCAAGCATATGATTCATTAAAATACAAAAATGTTTTTGAAATTATTTCCGTTACAGATAAGGCTTTAAGTAATGGTGCTATTGTAAAAGGTTCTACAGTTTACAATGAAGGTGCTAATGAAGCCTTTATGTTAAAAGATGGTAATAAAATTGCATGGAATACTATTCAAGATGCAGAATACAAAGTAATTTCACAAGCAAATGAACGTTCTTTACAATTAAAAGGACAAATTACAATTGTTCCAAATGATGATTTACAATATCAGATTGTTGATGGTTCATATACACTTGAAATTACATATTTGGAAGATGCTTTTGACCATGCCGATTCCGCTCATGTTAATTGCGGTTGCTATCGTGTAACAGATAATGCTACCAAGAAAATTATGGGCGAATGGGGAGTAAGTGAAGAATTTAATACAGCTGCAATCCCAGGTCTTAAAATTCAGATTAAAGATTTGTTTGTACCTGATGCAGATGGTAATTCTATTACTCATGTTGGTGATAGTGTAGTAATTAAAACACAAGCACCAAAAACAGAAATTGAACCACAGATTGTTTTCGATGAAACAATTACACAATACAGTCAGAAACTTCGTGAATCTTTCCTTCCATTAAATAAGGATAAGGTTGATGATGAATCCAAATATGAATATTTCATGATTGTTGATTCCGATGAAGTTGTTAGTGGTCAGTTTGTTGTACAGGTTACAGACCCATTAACAAAAGAAATCAAGATTTATCAAGAAGATGAAACTGGTACAGAAATTTCCCCTGCATTATATGAAGGTGCAGTTGGTGCAGTTAGTGAATATCTTAATGTAATCCCTGGTATTACATTTATTCTTCCTGATTTTGACTCTTCTGTTATTACAACAGGAGATTGTGTACGCATAATTACAAAGAAAGCAGTCTTTGGTAAAGCAATTGCTGAAAATAATGTTTATTATGTTTCTTATAAATATAAGAAATCGGAAGAAGATTATGAACCAAAAATCTTTTATACCTATGATGATGTTGTCCAAGAATATGGTAACTATGATGTTACGGCTTCTTCTATTGTAACAAATTCATTAACATTAGGTGCTGAATTAGCTTTCCGTGCGGGCGTAACAACGATTTGTTGTGTACAAGCAAAGAACGATTCAGATTATGAAATGAATAAAGCTATTGATAAGTTACAAAAAGATGTAGCAGGAACAGAAAATGTTAATGCTATAGTTCCTTTAACTACATCAACAGTAGTTGGTGCTCATGCACAGGCTCACGTTGATGCAATGTCAAGTGAACAAGGTAGACATGAACGTATGGTTTATCTTTCTGCTTATGCAGGACAGAAGATTAATAAAAATGCTACTGCAGCGGATAAGACCTTGGGTATGAAACAACAGGCAGAAGCATATAACGATGAACGTGTTGTCTATGTTGTCCCAGGTCGTGTTGCTTATGATGTAAAGAATGTTAATACAGGTCGTATTAATACTCGTACATTACCTGGTTGCTATCTTGCTTTGGGTGTAGCTACAGTTGGTTTTACACATGATGTAGCAGAACCATTAACACGTAAGAAGATTGGTTGCGGTTTTAAAGAATTGCTTGATACATATACAGAAACAGAGAAAAATGCTCTTGCTGAAAGCGGTTGTACAGTAGTTCATGAAAAGAGTAATGCTCTTGTTGTACGTCATGGTATTACAACTTGTGATGATGAAGTAAATACAACAGAAATTACACTTATTCAGATTAAGGACTATGTAATTGCACAGGTTCGTAAGACTTGTGATGAATTATATGTTGGTATTAAAAACCTTCCTTCTGCTAAGAGTAATGTTCAGTATTCTATTAATAGTATTCTTAGTCAGTTTGTAAGCCAAGAAATCATCTTAGGTTATACTGGTCCTTCTGTTTCAGATTCACCTGATGACCCACGCGAAATTCTTGTTAAATTTGAAATCGAAGCAGTATATCCATTGAATTATATTACAATCTCCTTTGGATTTTCTTCAACAGGTTCGTAATTAATTTAATTAAGGTTTAATAAATTGGTAGGTGATTTTTCATGGCATTAGTCAATGGTACGCAGTCAGCGTACACATCTGATACTAATAAATGGCTAAATACCCAACGTGCTACAGGTATGGTAGGCATTTTAGATAATAGTGCATCATTACCTATTACATCTACAAACATTGAAATTTATTGTAATAATCAGAGGGTTGGATTTATTCAATCCTTCTCCCCTTCTGAATCTCGTACAATTACCCCTATTCAAGAATTAGGAACAGAAGGTGTCGTTCAAATGGCACCAGGTAATACGAATGGTGGTCAGATTTCTATTAACCGTATTGCTCTTTTCAATGGTAATTTGTTTAATGCTTTAGGTATGACAAAAACAGGACATTTTGCTACATATTCTGAACAAATCCCTGGTAACGCAGTAGCCCAAGGCGGTACAGGAAATACGTTAGGTAATCCTTTTAAAAATTTAAAAGAACAACGTGTACCACTTGAAATTCAAGTTAAAACTAAAATGCCTGATATGGAAACAAAAGCATACTATGTAGAAACATATGTAGATTGTTGGTTATCAGCTTATTCAAAAGCTATTAGTGCAGGTCAAATAACAGTAGCAGAAACGGCTACAATACAGTATTCAGATGTGTATTCTGATTATGTTACGGCAAAAGATTAAGGGGTGAAGTAGAATATGGCTTATGATGCAAGTAAACATTTTAATAACTTTGGTCAAAACACTTCTACAAATACCCATCGTGCTACTAGAAATGATATTCGTGTTGCAAATAATACAATGCAACCGACTTCATCTAATGATAACTCGTTGATTACAACTTCTACGAATATATTTGTTTATGCAAATGGATATATTGTAGGAATGATACAAAGTTTTAATGTTAGTGAACAAAGACAGGTTAATAAATTACAAGCTATCGGTTGGGAAGGTGTTGTACAGGCAGTTCCAACGAATTACCGTGGAGGTACATTACAAGTCAACCGTATTGCATTGTATGAATCTTCTATTTGGAACGCTATTGGTTTAACAACTAATGGTCGTGCATTTAACGAAGTTGGTAGTAAAGTCTATAAAGAAAAAGATGGTACATCTAATAATTGGGATGCTCCAACGCTTGAAAATGATGATGGTGCAGATAGCTATCATGTTAATACACGTAGAGTATTTAAGACGTTGAAAGACCAAAAAGTTCCTTTGGAAATTCAAACAAAAACTAGACGTAATGGTTCTGATGATGAATTCTATGTTGAAACATACATTGATTGTTGGTTATCTTCTTATTCAAAGAGCTATACAGTATCAAACATTACTGTTGCTGAATCAGCTTCTATTATGTATGCAGATGTTTATTAATATACAGGAAAAGAAATATCACTATGATATTTCTTTTCTTATGTTTTATTTTACAAATAGAAAAATAAAAAAGGACGGATAAATATGAAAACAATTAAATGTGTACTTGATGTAGATTTTGCTGATATAGAATATTGTGCAAATGATAGAGCAAGAAAATTTTTACGGAAAGTTGAAGATTTAGGATTAGAAGACCAATTTATGGATATTTTTGATGAAGAGACATTTGATGAAATTCTTGATTGTTTAAATAGTGATTTAGGATTAAGAATGATATGTCATTGGATGGATATTCCTGAGAAAGATTATTTAGATGTATGATGATAAAGAGGAACAATGAAATGTTCCTCTTTTTTATATAATATTTTGGTGATAAGTATGTCTAAATTTGTAGATTTAACAAATCAAGTTTTTGGAGATTTGACGGTTATAAAACGTGCAGAAGATAGATATGGTAGAACAAGATGGTTATGCAGATGTTCCTGTGGAAAGTATGTAGAACGATATGCGTATGATTTAAAATATGGAAATACAACATCTTGTGGTTGTAAAAAATATGAGAAAATATCAAAAAAAGAAAAATTGCACGGTATGTCTAAAACAAAATTTTATAAAAAATTTTATGGAATGAAAAGTCGTTGCTATAATCCAAATAATAAACGATATAAAAATTATGGTGGTAGAGGAATTAAAGTAGAATGGAATAGTTTTGAAGAATTTAAAAATGATATGTATGATTCTTATTTGCAACATATTAAAAAATATGGAGAAAAAATACTACCATAGATAGAATTGATGTAAATGGAAATTATTGTAAAGAAAATTGTAGATGGGCTACAATAAAAGAACAAAATCAAAACACAACAAGAAACATTGTAATTAAATATAAGGATAAAGAATATACGGTTAATGAATTAAGTAAAATTATATATATATCATCAAAATGTATCTATGAAAGGTTATCTTTAGGATGGAGTATAGAAAAAATTATTAAAAAGAACAAAAAAGAGAAATCAAATAATTATGATGTTCTGATAACTTATCGTTCAGAAACGCATAATCTTTCTGAATGGAGCGAAATTACAGGAATACCAGTAGGTACATTAAGTTATAGATATAATAAGAATTTTTCCGTTGAAGATATTTTTAAAAAAAAGAAAAAAATAAATAAAATAACAAAAGAACTATTATCATATGATGATTATAAAAATGAAATTATATCAATTTCGACAAGAAAAAATTTTAACAATTTAATTGGACAAAAATTTGGAGCACTCACAGTTGTTGCAAGATTAACAAATAAAAAAGGGAAAATAAGATGGTTATGTAGGTGCGATTGTGGAAACTATTGTGATAAATTAGGAAATAGTTTAACAACAAATCATACCACTTCTTGTGGATGTAAGATTAATCGAATCGGAATTACATCAATAAATAAAGAAGAATATACCGTGTGGAATAATATAAAACAATGGTGTAATAATAAAAATAATCCTAAATACAAATACTATGGTGAAAAAGGAATTTCTATATGTAAACAATGGGAAAGTAGTTTTGAAACATTTTTAAATGATGTTGGGAACAAGCCAAAAAATTCGATTTTTTGTAGGAAAAATGAATTTGACAATTTCACAAAAGAAAATTGTTATAAAACGGTGGCGAAAACCCACGGGTCTTGCCCGTGGGATGAAAGCCACCTTTCTTTTTCCTTGACAAAAGCATAGACATAATATATAATCTATGTATAATAAAAATATCAAGAAAGGAGTCTGTTTAAATGGCTAGACCAAAGAGCGATAACGTCCAAATCAATATTTCTATTCCGATTGTATGGAAGACAGAGCTTGAAAGCCTTGCAAGGATATATTCTGTGGAGGAAGGGAAAAACCATTACTTTTCTTGACCTTATGAGGTGTGGAATTAAAGAAAAATACCAGTTGGGAGAACCAAGTCATGTATGATGACCAATATCATAGTGCGTCTCATTGCAAATATCTTGTTCAATATCATATCATCTGGTGTCCCAAGTTTCGGTTTTCTGTTTTAAACGGGAATGTCGAGGACACATTGAAACAAATTCTCCACGGTATTTGCGATAGATACAGCTATGTCATCAAGGCACTGGAAGTCATGCCAGACCATATCCATATCTTTATTGATGCACCACAAACTGTTGCCCCGTGCGACATTGTGCGTACCTTAAAAAGTCTTAGTACCATAGAAATGTTCAAAGCATTCCCCTTACTAAAACAATTTTATGCCCGTTGTGGGGTATTGTGGTCACGAGGCTATTTTATCTCTACCGTAGGACATATTAGCGAGTCCACTGTAATTAAGTATATTGAGGAACAGAAAAGTCATGACAGAGAAGGAATTTCAACAAGCTCTTAAAAAATATCATAAGGCTTCTAACAGGCATATTTTGGTCGTTGAAACTGATATGCCTTATTGTGATGTTCTTAATGTTGTGGCTTATGCTAACAAAATCCGCAAGGCGGGAAATGAACTTATTGGACTTATGCGAAAACAGTATGAACAACTTATTCAGACGAAACGGTATCGCAAATTATTGACTTTGTATGGAAAAACTAAGCATAAGAACAAAAGAAAAATGTTAGCCCAACAACTCAACGAAATGCAACAAATATACAATGTTACATGGGATTTTTGTAGAAACTCCATGACTTATATCCGAAAAAAATATGACGTAGACTCAATCTTTGCTCTGACTAAAGCCGAGGACGTTTGGCGTGGTATCGAAAAATGTCTGTATGGTAATGGAGCAACCATACATTTTGCCAAGTATGATAATTTGCCTTGTATCAGGGCAAAGCAAACCAATCGTGGCATTCCGATGTCCGTGGAAGAAAGTGGTCTGACTTTCAAATTTCAAGGCATTAAGTTTGGCTTAAATGTCCGTGATAGATTTCAAAAAGACGAAATCCATGCTGTTTTGCATTATCTGGCGAATGTTTCCGCTATTGATGAAAAAGCGGTCAACACATTCCTTTGTGAAGGTATTTGTATTGACACATATCGCCCCTGCTATGCAACGCTTGTTCCTAAGAAAATCAGAGGTAGGTATAGATTATATCTGCATTTAACGATTGAGGGCAAAGCTGTCAGAAAGTACGATAGATATGGCAATCATCGTCATCACTACGGCAAAGGTATAGTTGGTTCTGATATTGGTACACAAACCTTTGCTTATACGTCCGATACTGAGGTTGGTTTGAAGAATCTTTCCGAGCATGGTAACAGTATCCAGAAATCCGAGCGTTTGGAACGGCTATATTATCGGGCAATGGATAGGTCAAGACGGGCAACAAACCCACAAAATTATAACGAGAACGGAACGATTAAGAAAGGAAAGAAGAAGTGGGTTTATTCCAAGCACTATAAGGTGCTTCGGTATAAACACGCCGAACTTTGCCGAAAGAACGCCATTAACAGGCATTTGGCAATCAATGAAGACGCAAACTATCTCCGTAGTTTAGGAGATATATTTGTTACTGAGCCAAAGAATGCCTCAAAACTTATGAAACGAGCTAAAGAAACTACTGTTAGTAAAAAGACAGGCAAAATCAACCGCAAGAAACGGTTCGGCAAGTCCATCAAAAACCGTTGTCCAGGAGGATTTCAGTCTACTGTAGAAGCTAAGTTTAATTCTACTGGTGGTGCTTATATTGAAGTTCCATATAATTATCGAGCTTCCCAGTATGACCACATCGCTGATGAATACATAAAGAAAAAACTGTCCCAGAGAATGTATAATCTCACAGATGGTACAAAAGTTCAGAGGGATTGGTATTCCTCATTTTTGCTATATTGTTTTGATTTCACAACGCAAGGTATTGATAAGGAGAAATGTCACAATGAGTTTAAAAAACACTTAGCCAAAGAAAAAGCCTTAATCACATGGATTAAGACAAATAAGATAAAGATTTTGAATAGCGGTATTAAGATAGCGTAAACAAATTTTAATATAGGGGGACTGACTGCTCGCCTCCTTGTCTTATGACAGAAATTTGCCATACCAAGGAAACATAAGTGACCTTGAGAGATGTGTCCAACGGGATGCTCGGTAATAAATGATGTTCGCTCTCAAACAGACTTATACCCATACTCCCAAAGTCTGAAAATGATGTAAGGATATGGGCTAAACTTGAAAGAACGAACCCCACAGGCTTGCCTGTGGGTACAGTCAGTGGGGGTGCGCTTCGGAATTATGAAAAAAGATGTTTTGCAAGACCTAGAAAATTTGGTGCAAAATTTATATAATAAATTTAACATAGAAATCCCTAGTATAGAATATTATAAGTTGTTAAGATTTTATAATATTACAATTGAATATAAAAATGATATTGATTTTTTATATGATAAATGTATTATTAAAAACGATAATGGATATACGTTGTATATATGTAATGGAATAAATAAATACCAAGAAATATTTGATATAATAAGGATGTTAGGAAATATATTGTTAGATATTCCATATAATACAAGAAATTTTGAATTAGAAAATATTGTTTCACATTTTGCAATTATGTATTTGATTCCACGAAAAGCAATTAAACCAATTACTAAATTATCTGATATAATAATAAAGTATAGAATATCAAGTAGTATGGTTGTTGAAAGAATAAAAATTATAGAATCTGAAAGTGATTGAAAGGATTTTATATTGTGGAAAAAGTTATAGATTTTGTTCAACCAAAAGGAAAATGGAAATTTAATGAAGAAGTAGCAAAATGTTTTGATAATATGTTAGAACGTTCCATTCCTGATTATCAAAATATGCGTAAATTAGAAAAATTAATTATTAATAATTCTGTGTCTAATAAACATACTTTGTTAGATATTGGCTGTTCTAATGGTATTAATATTGATGATTTTTGTAATGATATGAAATGTTATGGAATTGATATAAGTGAACCAATGTTACAACAAGCTAGAGAACGTTTTGTAAAAAATAATAATGTTGTAATTGAACAGTTTAATGTTTTAACAGGTTTAAATTCTTTGTGTGGCAAAATTGGTGTAGAAGGGTTTGATATAATTACATCCGTTTTAACCATTCAATTTACGCCAATTGAATATAGACAATCTATTTTATCAGATATTTATAATCATTTGAATAAAAATGGTGTTTTTATTTTTGTTGAAAAAATATTAGGTTCTGATAATGTAATTAATAATATGTTGGTTAAATCGTATTATGATATAAAATCGGATAATGGTTATAGTTACGATGCTATTAATAGGAAGAAAAAATCTTTAGAAGGTGTTTTAGTTCCTGTTACTTCTAATTGGAATAGAGACTTGTTAAAACAGGCAGGATTTACTAAAATGGAAACATTTTGGAAATGTTTAAATTTTGAAGGAATTGTGGCTTTGAAATGAGGTAAAAATTTTGAAGATAAGATATGCAGATATGTTTTGTGGAATAGGTGGTTTTCGTTTAGCTTTAAATTCTGTTCCATCAGAATGTGTATTTAGTTCTGATTATGATAAAAATGCACAAATTTGTTATCAAGCATTACATGGAGAATTACCTTATACGGAAGATATTCGTAAATATAATTATTACGATATTCCCGATATAGATTTATTGTGTGGCGGGTTTCCTTGCTGTAAATTTTCTATGGCAGGGGATAGAATGGGTTTTGCTTCGCAAGACCCTAGAGCACAAATGTTTTGGGAATTGGCTAAAATATTAGAAATTAAAAAGCCAACTATGTTTTGGTTTGAAAATGTGAAAGGATTGTTAAATCACGATGAAGGAAATTCCTTTAAATCAATATTGCGGAAGTTGGATGAATTGGGGTATGATGTCGAATGGTTTTGTCCAAACGCGAAAGATACAGGCTACCCAATCATCAGAGAAAGGGTATTCATTGTCGGACATTTTAGAGAAAAACCCACAAAAGAAATTTTTCCTATCGAAACAAAGAGTTTCGCATATGATAGAAACATTAAAGTCTACCAATATAGAAGAAAAAGATTTAGAATTACTAAAGGATATGTACCAACTTTAACTGCTTCTATGGGTACAGGTGGTAATAATGTACCGATGGTTATAACAGATAATAAATTAAGAAAACTTACTCCTAGAGAATGTTTTCGTTTACAAGGTATGAACGATAGTGATATAGATAAATTGATTAATACAGGATTATCAAATTCTGCCTTGTATGAAAGAGCAGGTAGGACGATTTTCCAACCAATAGCAAAAAATATAGCTAAAAAAATTTATAATTCATTGAATAATTTGTAAATAAATATATATATTGTTAATGAAAAATAAATTTATTAAATTTTGTATATAAAAGGATGATTAATATATGGCAACAGTTAATGTTACAACAGAAATGAATTTTAATGATTTGATGGATGCTTGTTGGGGTGGTGCATTAGATACACTTAAAATTGTAGAAGATGAAGATAAAGAAGAAGAACTTATGGAACTTTTAGCAGAACAATTTGATGGTTCTGATTTAACTTCCATTAATGATTATCTTTGGTTTGAAGATGAAGATGTTTTATCTACACTAGGCATTGATTATAGTGACGAAGATGAAGATGAAGATGAATAATTAAATTATAAAAATAGGAGTAGATAATATTCTACTCCTATTTATATAAGGTGATATATATGGGAGAAAATATATTAACATATGATAAATTAAAAGAAGATTATGGAGATATAAAAACTAAAGATGGAGAATATATTATCGTCAATGAAGTACCTTATTACGATTCAATATACAAAGGACATAATAAACAAGAATATTACAAAGGAATAGGTATTAAAATTGGTGATGAAATAGATTCTGATGGTTTTGTTCCTGCATATGAATTAAAATGGGATATTAATGATGAAAACAAAATACCCCCATGTGATTGGGATAAGCCAAAAGAAATTAATGAAAATGGATATTATCAAGTATTAGAAATGGATATTGAATAAAGACTATGAATAATTCATAGTCTTTTTTATTGTAAGTAATGAAGGGGTATGAAAAATCTATTTTATTAGTAGATTAAAAATGTACGAAAATGGATGGGAGTTTTAATATTATGGCAGATGATAAAAAGATAGAAGAAGAACGTGAAAAAGAACTAATTATACAGGATATTATCTTTAAAGGATATGGAACAAAAACTTTCAAAAAATTTAATAAAGAATGGGAATTTCGTACATTAGATTCGGAAGAACATAAACAATTATGGTCAATAGCTATGGTTGATGATGATGACGCTACTAGTTGGGCGGTTTTAAAGAAAACAATGTTGCAAATGGCATTAGTTAGTATTAACCATATAGAGCCAACTGAAAATATGAAAGAACAAATTATTGAAAAGTTACCACCTAAAGTTATTGAAACTTTGTATAACGAATATCAAAAATTAGATAAAATTCAGGTAGAGGCAACTTCGGATATTAATTTTGTTAAAAAAATTGCACAAAATCCTTACAGTAAAATTAAATTTAAAATAATGTCGTATTTTAAAAAACTACCTACTGATAAGGAGTTCATGCATTTAAATGACCACCAACTCATGTGGTTATATGAAAATATAAGTCAAGAAGAATTAGAAAAAGAAAAAAATGATAAAATGAAATTAGATTATTTGGCTTATTATGTTAATCCTGAATTGGCAAAAGCGGTACGTGATAATGAAAAAAGTGCAGAACAATATACAACAAAATCAGGAAATATTACACGAGTAAAAGCACATGATGAACAAAATCCATATAATCCAAATGAAGTAATTCATTATGGAGATACTACAGTTGATGAAGATTTTGACGAAAAGTTGAAAATGTTTATGGGTGATGATGAGCCTGTAACTGTATTGGATGATGATACTCATAAAGGAAATTCAAGTGAAACAAAAGAAGATTTCTTGTCTCGCGTATTAGGTGCGGAAAAAACAATTCAAAAAGAGAATGATAATATAATGAAGAATTTAGAAAAAGAAGCTAAAGAAGCAGGTGTAAATCCTGATAATTTAGATGTAATTATGGTACAAGACGATGATAAATAATTAAAGAAAGGAGGAAATAATTAATGGATAAAAATGATACAACATTTGGTAAATTTGATACAAGTAATAATACACAACCTATTTCTGAAACAAGTTCTACTATATCTGTAGGGAGTACAGGTAGCAGAATTAATATGAATGATAATTTTAATATTATTTCTAATGCAACAGATGGTTTAAGAGATACAATTAGTAGTATTAATAATAATCATTTTCACATTGAAGGATTTAATGAAATATTATCAAAATTAAAAGATGTTGACCAAAAAATTGAAGGGTTAAAAAATTCACAAGATACTACTAATAGTAATGATATTATACAACAGATGGAATCTGCTATAAATAATATCAATACAATTAAAAATGAAATTATAACTTCTGTTAGTAAACAAGTACAAGAGATTGTTCAAACAAATAAAATACAAAATACAGAAGATTATGATAATATTATTCAAAGTGTTGCTAATAGTGTAAGTGAAACAACAAATAAATTATCGCAGTTACAAAACACTTTACAAGAAACAAAACAATCTGTTTTAGATAGTACACAACAACAAATTAAAGAAACAAATGATGTAGCGCAAGTACATACGCAAGCTATGAATCAGGCTACGCAAGACATAAAACAAACTGCTGATAGTGCAAATACGTTAAGTGATGCAGAGAGTAGATTGTTTGAAGAAGTACAGACTACTCTTGCTAACATTGAACAAGGAACAGGTGCAACTAGTCAACTGTTAGATTCTGTTGACGAATTATCAAAAACGGCAGTTGAAAGTATTGATAATCAATTAATACAAAGTTTACAACAATTTAAAAATGATGTAAAAAATGATATTAGTTCTGATAATTTTTCTGAAAATACATTAAACAATTTACGTGGATTAGTTGGTAATGCCAAGTCAGTTATGTCTGCAATTTCATCTTCATTAAAAGCTAATGAAGATGGGAGTAATTTAAGCCATATTAGAGCAACACAAGAATTAAATATAAAAGTTGCTAATAATGTAAATAATACACTTAATCAATTCGCAAGTATATTAGAACAACAAGGTAATGCTAATAGTGGGATAGCAGATATAGTAAAAGCTATTAGGCAACAATTAACTGCTTTTAACAATGATTTTAAAGAAAATAATCAGAGTCTTATTTCTGCTACAAATAGTGCTATACAAAATGCAAAAAATGCATTCGTAACTGCGCAACAAAATGCCATAAAACCTGGTACAGATGAATATAATTCGGTAAGTAATGCTATGGCAACACAATCATTAGCTAGTATTAGTTTTAATGATTTAACAACAGGTGCTAACGACGCATTAATTAATTTGGAATATTCACAAGGTAAAAATAATCCTTGGTATCAATATGTTACAACAGGCAATTTATTAGGTAATAAAACTTCTCTCGCTAGAGGTATGGAAAATACACAAAGAGAAGGTTTTTTGGCTAGTTCTCGTTATTCTGATTTAGTAAATAATGTAATGAGTGGTAATTGGAATAATAAACAAAAAGCGCAAGGAATTGCCGAATTAGCAAAAGTTAATGTATCTATGGGTCAATCTGTGTTAGATACTGCTAAAGGTATGAATTTACATACAGGTGGTGGCAAAAATCTAAATGCAGAAGATAAAAAAGTTTTTGAAGCATTTACAAAACAAGTAGATAATGCATTGGGCAATTTAACTAAAACGATTAATGCAATAGAAGATTTAGACCCTGAAAACAAATCTTTGAAAAAATTACGTGAAGAACAAAAAGCGTTATTAAAATTAAAACAAAATGCTGATGATGCTAAAGAAAGTTCTTCAGCTTTGTCAAATATATTTTCTGATATAGCTAGTGGCGTAAGCAAATTAAAAAATCTACTAGCGGGCGGGTTGTCTATGCTTGGTCTAGGAGCACTTTTGTCTCCTATGGTAATGCTTAATAAAGCTATTGGGTATGAAACACAAGAAGGACAACGTAGATACGCAGTTGCAATGAATGATTTTTCTATGGGAGCTAATTTAAACCAAGGAAGAATTAATTATATTGCAAGAGATAAAGATTTTGAATATTGGAAAAATACAAATGGAATGATTAAGGAAGGAGAATTTCTTAATCATTATAAAACATTAACTCAAACTGTTGGTGGTCATTATAACACAGACCCTAATGCAAATATGGAGGACATGGCACAATTAACAGATAATTCATTTGCATGGGGAAAAGTATTCAATGTAGATGCAGGTACAATAGGTACTTTCTTTAAAAATACATATAAAGATTTAGGTATGTCTGCAAGCGAAGCTACACAAGCAATGGTTAATGTAGGCCAGGCTGCTACATCAGCAGGTATTCCTGTAAAAGCATATATGACTATGATTAATAATTTATCTTCTAATTTAATTAATCATGGTGTAAGTGCTCGTCAAGTTATGTCATCAATGAATGCATTAATTAATCATTCTCATTTACGTCCCGAAGATGCAAGTAGTATGATTACTGAAATGGCTGGTGCTAATGAAAAAATGGCTACAGATATGAATAGTAGTGCATTTTTTGGTATGATGGCAGGTCAAGGTGGTAGTCCATTTGATTTAATTGTACAAGGATATAAGCCATATAAGGCTAATGGTAGAGTTGATGAAAATTATTATCCAATGATGGCTCAACGTGTTATGGCAGAAGCTAATTTAATGGGTGGAATTGGCGGAGATAATGCTTTAGGTGGCATTATGTACATTGATACACTTATGAAAAGAGGTTTTTCTCAAAAAAATGCTTCTATGTTACAAGACGCAGTATCTAAAGGAGATATGAGTTTAGTACAGGATATATTGAAAAAAGCAGATGAAGAAAAAGATGGCGGTAAACAGGCGTATACAGAAGCCATTTTAGATGCTAAAGAAAAGTTAAAAACTGCTGGTGACCAAGTATCTATTTTCCAAAAATTAGAAACGGATTTATCTGAAGCTCAAAAGAAATTAGGATGGGCAATTAATGAATATTTGTCTGGTCCACTTGCTAAATTCCGTGAAGGTTTTGCAAAAATATTAAATACTTTAGTAACTACTGTTGGCGAATTGATGAAAGCCATTACTGATTTTATGGGTAAACATAAAGTTGGTGAAACTGTTTCTGATGCAGTAGATACTATGAGTAATCATAAAGTGGCGACAGGATTAGGTATATTGGGTGGTGCAACTGCCGCAGGAGCAGGTGTATATGGATTAAAGGCTTTAGGACAAAAAGCGTTAAAATCTTCTCCCTCTGTTGTTAAAAATATAGCTAAAGCAGGAAGCCATTTAGGTGGAAAAGGTGCTATTATATCAGGCGGTATGGCTTTGGTTGCTGGTGCTGCATTAGTTGGCGGTGCAGGATTAAGTGCGCTTGTGTCTATGTTCACAACAGGTGAAGCTAAAGTTCAAACAAATAATAATGCAGAACAAGATTTATCTGATGTTCAAACAATAGTTGATAACTTACAAAATTCAACAGGTTATTCTCCTGATAGTGATGGAGCACTACAACCAAGTGAAAGTAATACATATGCAAAAGAACATACAGGTGATGAAAATAGCTATTATTATGGTACAGGATGGTCTGAAGATTATAGTCAAATTGACCCTAATTTAATAGATAAAAAAGGAAATTATAATGAAAGTTTAAGTAACGCTGAATTTATTAATCAGTCTATAGCAGAACGATATGGTGATGAAATAGAGAATTATAAAATAGCAAATCCAAATGATGTTTATGTAGATGCAAATACAGGTGAAGCTACAGAAGATTGGGAACAACGTGAAAAAAATCTTGACAAAACAACATTAATTAATAATGCAGGATTAATCGCAGGTGGAACGATTGCAGTTCCTGGTGCAGCTGCATTGGCAGTTGCTAAAAAATATAATTTGATTAATAAAGATAGATGGGATGCATTAAATAATGTTGCAAAAAAAGGCAAATGGTGGTCAAGATTTGCCAAATTAGGTAAATTTGGCGGTCCTCTTGGAGCTGGGATTACTCTTGCAGACGAAATAATTAACGAATTTAGTGACGAAAATAGCGATAACTATAGTATGGGACAACACGTAGCAAGAGTTGCTTTTAGAGGTGGCGGTGCAATTGCAGGTGGTCTAGCAGGTGCAAAATTAGGAGCTTTAGCAGGTTCTTTTGTTGGCCCAGTTGGTACTATTGTTGGAGGATTTTTAGGTGGTACGGCAGGTGCTCTAATTGGTGGATTTGCAGGAGAAGGTTTGCAAAATTCATCTGTTGGTGATGCATTAGGAATTTCAGATAAATCTGCCATTAAAACTGCCCATGATTCTTATGCTGCAAAAGTAAAACAATCGGCTAGTTTATATGGAGATGCTACAAAATCTATTGTTTCTTCAAATGATAGTAGGCAAAAAGCTACAGCAGATGCACTTTCTAAACATGGTGTTAAATTGGAAGATTTAACAAATGACCAAGAAAAATATATTAATGATGTATATAATGATTTAAAGTCTCGTGGATTGGCAGATGAAGTTGCTGCGTTTGTTGCAGGATTAGCTACAGGTACAGTAGCAGATAAGCAAAAAAATGATGCAGAATATGCTTTTAATAATGATGAAATATCAAAAGGCAAAGGAATGAAAAAAACGGCAGAGGTTGCAGCTAATGAGTGGATGACAGATGAACAAAAAGAACAAGGATTTGAAAGTTTAGACCCAAATGAATTATCAGGGCATGATACAACTTGGTCTTTGAAACTCGGAGGTATGTATTTAGAAGATGGTGGGAAAGATAATAATCTTTCTATAGAAGAAAAGAAACAACGCTTAAGTTTGTTAGGTCAAATTATGGGTGGAACGAATGCTGGTTCTGGTGAAGATAAAATTGCAAATGCTATTATGAATGATAGCGATTGGACAGATATAGCCGGTCATTTAGTTTCAGGTCCATTTAGAAACGGAGATAGAGCAACAATAGCTAATATATTCCAAGATTCTAATTTAGAAAATTTTAGTGATGAAGATATTAATAAAGCATATAATATGGCTTATAATGAAGTTGCTTATGTTTCGTCTACACAAAATGAAGATGCCATAAAGAAAAATATGGAAAGCATTGTCTCTACTACGCCTAATCCTAAAGATGTTGGAGACAAAATGCAACTCAACAAGCCAAATCCTCCTGATAATCCACATCAAGATACGCAACAAACAACGTCACAAAATAAAGACCAAACATTAGAAAGTACATATGCAGATGCAGAAAAAAATATTATGAATATGCAGAAACAAATTGGTGAATTGGCAGGATTAAAAGACAAAGAATTGTTAAATGATAGAGTTGCTACAGGTCAATTGATTTTGGATGGTTCTACTGCTTTATCTTCAAATGGACGTATGTTATCTTTACGTGGATTAAGAGATAGGTTTAGAGCATTTTCAGGTGTTCATGATAAAGATTTATTTGGTGTTAGTTTAAAAAATGGTGCTTATAGTGGTGATGGCAAATATTTGACAAATTCAGGTCCATCTGATATTGGTAAAAAAATGGATAAAGAACAAAAAGTAGATTTTAAAGCTATTAAAGCTAGTTCTAGGTATCGTATGAGTACAGAGGGATATGATGGAGCACTTCAAAAAATGGCAGAACAGTATAAATCAGACCACGAGCAACAAGAAAAAACCTATGCAGAAAATAGAAAACGTCAAGAAGAATTAAATAAAGAAAAACAACAAATGGAAATGGCAAGTATAAATATTAATAATATTGTTAATAATTACTTTAAAAATGTTCCTAAACCGCAAGCTAATAATACTGCTTCAGAAGAAGAACGTAATCAAGCACAGGCATTAAAAGAAGCATAAAAAGAGGGTTGTAAGATGGCTATTGTAAAAGCAAGCAAAGTCCAAAGAGATATAAACGATAAAATTTTAGTAACTTCTGCTGGATTAAAAGAAGTACAAAATCAAAAAATTGTAAAAGTTAAAGAATTAATAAAAGAATTTGATAAAACACAAGATGCTTTGAAAAAAGAAGAAATAGAAGCACTTATACATCAAATAGATGTTTTAGGTCAGGTAATTGCATACTATAACAATTTAAATGATATAAATAAAAATGGATACATTACTCATAATATAAAAAAACAAAATGATTTTGTGAATGATTTGACAAAAGCCATACAATTAATTGAAAATGCAAATGGAGCAGGGAGTATAAATTCATTAAAAAAAGATTTAAATAGAGTATTATTATCTAGTGGTGAAAACAAGTATATATTTAAAGGAATAACAAGATTATCTGAAAGAATTAAAAATTATGCAGATAATATAAAAAAAGAACAATTACAAGCACAAATTTCTTATTTGCCAAATACAAGTGATATTGGTATTTTATCTGCACTTACTACTAATCAATTAGAACAATTTTATAAAGTTCGTACTTCTAATGATTTAAATACACAAGATTCTGTTAATTTGATGGATACAATTAAAGAAAAATACGTAGACTTAATTCGTTTACAATTAGATAGAATCCATCATATTCAAAATAAGATACAGGACGAAAAGGGTAAGACAGAAGTAGAAATATTACAAAATCTTGCGAATAAATTATTTCCGAAATCAGATGAAAAAGAACAACAAAAAATTTTAATAGATGATTTAGATGATTTTAAAAAAAGAATAGCTAGTGCAGTTGAAGATTTAAATACAAAGTTTGACAAGGATTTAGAAAATGATAGTAATGATAATTCATCAAATTTTAAAAAATATAAAGACGCTATTACAAAAATAAATGATTTTTTTGTAAAATTTGATGAAGAAACAAAAGGAAGTAAAAAGAAAAGAGATATTGTTCAACAAGAATATGAACAATTGTTAGGCAGTTATAAAGAAAGCATAATAACAGTACTTGCTAATAAAGATTTGATGGAAGATATATCTAAATTATCTTCTGAAGGTAGGATTATTAATTTTGTTAAAACTTTTACTAATGGTAGTTTAAACAATGTTTCTTCACCTGAATATCAATATGCGCATTCTTTAGTAAAACAACAAAGAATGAAAACAGTATCTAAATTATCTTTTAGTAATCAAAATTTGGATAATGTCTCTTCTTTTTTAAAAATTAATTCAAATAATAATCATTTATATAATGGTGGTAGTATAAGTTTCGCTAATGATGTAGATAATGTTCGTAGAACTAATACAATGTTCAATCTACAAATGAAAAGTTTTTTTAAAAATAACAAAATCACTACAAACGAAAACTATAGTAATGATTTATTAATACCAATTACAAGTGGAGCTTTAGAAGTTACATCTGTGAATAGAAATATGTTGTCAAAAGTTAATAAAAATAGCTTATCATATTTGCTATTTACAAATGATAAAGAAAAAGCTAATTTACAACAAATTTCTTTTTCTGTAAGTCAAACAATAATGCAGTTAAACAAATTGTTATTTGCTTTTTACGATTTAGACAAAAAACCAAATGAATATTATCAGTTAAAAGAAGAAAAAGAAGCATTAGAATATGAATTGAAACAAATTAATGAATTACAACAATCATTAGAAGGTATGAAACAGGCATTACATTATGTAAAAATGTTTAAAGACAAAATGATGAATATATTATCAGGCGGTTTAACATTTTTAGGTATAGGTGCTATTTTGCATCCAATGCAAATGTTAATGGGTGTTGTAAACAGGTCAAAAGAAAATGGTCAACTTAGATATAATATTGCTTTGACTGATACCGCTTTTGGTATAACTCCTAGTCAGTCAAATATAGATGATTTAAGTTATTATGCACCATCAAACTATTTTAATGCTACGTATGGACAAATTGGATATGGTACAGTTGGAGAAATATATCGTGGATTACAGTCCACTGTTGGTGGACAAAAAGGCAATAGTCCTGAAGAAAATCGTAGAGATACTGCATGGTTATCTAAAAATTTAGTTCCTGATAAAGAAATGTTTGGCGATATTGGTGGAATGGAACAGTTTTTAAAAACGTTTTATCGTGATATGGGCAATTCTGCTAATGAAGCATTAACTAAATTAAGAACTGTTGAAAGATTTGCACAAACGCAAGGTATACCTGTTTCTCAATTGGTATCAATATTTAATAGTACAAATGAAGCTATGCGTTCAGTAGGTGTTAACGCTGATAAATATTTGGATGCTATGACTTCTCTTGTTGGAGTAAATGGTATGCGCGTAGAAGATGCTAATGCCTTAGTTACATCTACTGCAAATAACGCAAAAACTTTTTCTAATGATTGGGCAAGAAATATTTTTTGGGGATTATGGAATAATCCAAAACAATCAACATTTGACACTTTGTTATCAGGTGTAAAGTCGCATGATATGCACGGAAATCCAATAGATTCGTATTATGATAATTTAGTTGACCGTATGTTTTCTGAACAAAATTATTTTGGTTCTCGTTGGGGCGGTTTAGGAACTGCATTAGGTCAAACAGATGCTTTTAGTCATATATTAGACCAAGGATATACAATTAAACAAGCACAAGAAATTATGCAAATGAAGGAACAAGGTCGTGATGAAGAACTAAAAGCAAAATTAAAAGGTTGGGATAAGTTAAAAAATGACCCATTGGCTTTACCACACACAACACAAGATTATACAAAACAATTAAGTCAAGCAGGAGAACAATTAAGTGAATTTACAAAAATTCAAGCTACATATATTAAATTTTTGAACGATTTGTCATTTAAATTTGATAAAATATTATCGCCTGAATTAACAAAAGGATTAAAAGCAATAGAAAAAATAATAGCTATGTTTACAAATGCTATGGCTGAATTAATTCGTCAAATTGGAGGAATTTTAAATTCACCTTTAGGTAAAATGTATACCAATGCGTTTAATAATAGTCCATTATTAACAATTGCAGGTACAATTGTTGGGTTAGGTGCTCTTAGATTTGGTGCAGGAAAAGTACTCAAAGGTGGATTTGGTGCATTTAAAAATGTTTTATCAGGTAAGTCATCAGGTATTTCAACAGGTAAAGCTATTGCTACTGCAACGGCGGTAACTGCCGGTGTTGGATTAGGAGCATGGAATCAATACGAAGGATTACAAGAACAAGCACAAAAAATGGGAAATAAAGACCAAAAAGGTCAATTAATTGAAATGTTCCAAAATGGTACTGCAAAAGCTACATTAATAATTGGACCAGGTACACAGGATAAAAAAGATTATACTTTGATTAAATATGCGCTTGCATTAGCATTAGCAGGTGCTAGTGTAGCAACGATAGCTAGTATATTAGGTAAAATTTCAACAAAAGGTAAAATAAAACATCAAGGAATTTTAAGAAGAATAAAACATTTGTCTAGTGGTTTAAATAAACAAGTAAAAGATGGTAAAATACCTGAAAAAAGTGAACGATATAAAAAATTAGAAGAACAAAAGAAAAAAATAGAAGCAGAAGGTAAAAAATTAAAAAGAAAAAAATGGCAACAATATCAAAGAGAGAAAAGATTATACGAACAACAAGTAAAACAAGCAAAAAAAATAGAAGCAAAAAACAAAGCTATAATGGAAAAAGCTAAACGATTAGAGCAAATGAGAATTAATCGAAGAAAACAATTATATAATTCTATGAAATGGGCAAAGAGATTAAAATATGCTAAAAAAGGTGGTTTACTAGCTTTAGGTGGAGCATTTTTAACTAGTTTATTTGATAAAGATGTTCAAGATAATAGACCAATAGGAGATTTTGTTTCTGGTTTAGCAGGTGGATTTATTGGATATGCTTTAGGTGGTTCAAAAGGAGCTGCATTAGGCGCAGGAATTGGTGCAGGTGCTATGGAATTGTTGCGTACAAATGATGTAAAAGCACAAAATGCATTAAATAATTATGACAAACAAACTACACAAGATAGCTTGGCAGGGTTAGTTCGTGAAGAACCAACACAACAACAAACACAAGACCAGCAAAAACAAGCTAGTCAACAAGATAAAACATCTAAAAAACAATCTGCTCAATACAATGCTTATGTTAAAGCCTATCAACAAGAAACAGAAGCATACAATAAATCAAAAGAAATGGAAATTCAAAATCTTTCTGCGAATAAAACTTCTTTTACAATTAATGAATCGAATGAAACATATACAAAAGCAAGAGATGCGGTTTTAGAAAAACATGGCATTAATTGGTCAAAAGTAGCAGACCATGAAAAGCGAATTTGGCAGAATAGTTATGAAAGCTTCTTGCAAATTTTTAGAGATAATAAAAAGGCGTTAGAAATGGCTGCGCAAGCACTTATTAAAATTCAATCTATGGCAGGTGGTGGAACAGGCAGTATTTATACAAATGCTTCTGCTATTGAATATGGTAATGCTTGTTATGCCAATGCCCCTGCTGACGTAAAATCATGGATTGATGAAGCAAGTGCAAAGTGGAATGTACCAAAATGGTTAATAGCAGGTGTATTACAGATTGAATCTGGAATGAACAAAAATCCTGCTCATAGTACTGCTGGAGCAGTTGGTATAGCACAATTTATGCCTAGTACTGCTGCTGGATTTGGTTTTGACCCAAATGACCCTCATGCGTCTGTATTAGGTGCTGCGCATTATTTAAGGAATCTTCTTGATAAATATGGAGGTTCTACTTTTAAAGCAGTATTGGCATATAATAGAGGATATTATGGTGATGATTGGAGAGATTTACCTGACCAAGTTGATTATGCTAGAAAATTTCATATGATTGATAGCAATAATAATCCGGTTCCTGAAACAGAACAAACGGCAGGGTATGTACCTATATCTGCTAATATTAGTCCGAGTTCATATTCTAATAGTGGTGGTATATATAGTGGGGATTTAGGTGTTGATTTTTCTCATTTAAGATGGAGTGGATTCGTAGCAGATAAAGGATGGGACCATAGTTATGATGCACATGCAAATTCTGCACAATATATTGCCATGGATATTGGTAGATTAACTCCAAAAGCGAAACAAAGACTAAATTTGTTTACCCAATTATATGCAAAATATAGTGGTGGTGGCACATTAGAATGGAACGTAGCTACATTAGGGCATGACCCTGGTACGCCACATAGTACAGGAAGAAAAATAGATATGGAATTGGGCGGAGTAGATGTAGGTGCTATAATAAGAGCTGGTAATGAAGCCCATGTTGGTGTAGTTAATGAAGCTGGAACTCATTTTGATATATTGTTAGAAGGAACAGGAGGTTACGAAGGAACACTTTTAACACAACAGTTTTCTTGGGATGATGCAAATTCTAATGGTAGTTCAGGAGCAAATCCAAAATTAAATCTTAATTTGAATTTTGAAGATATAAAACCGAAAACATTAAAAGAACAATGGGATGAAAATTTAAGAAAATATAAGGTGGCGGTAGGAAACGGTAAAGAAGTTCAAGGTAGAATTATTAATGGTTTATATGTTGACCCTAATCAGAAATTTCAATCTATTGAAGAAATAGGTAAAGAAATTAGAGAAAAAAATATTAAACAATGGGGAAAATTATCAGATGATATAGATACCGTAGAACAATCGAAACAATTTCAAGGATTAAAAAACCAAGAATCTATAGACCATGAAAAAATTCAAATGCGTTTTGATAAGAAACAAATGCGTTCGGATAAAATAATTGCTTTTACTACAGAAGTTAAAAACACCATTCAAGATTTTTATGAACCATCTAGCTTAAAAATTTCATTTAATGGTTAAAATTAAAAATTATTTCATATAATAATATCAATAAAAATTTCTATATTTTTAATAGAAGATAATTAAATTTTTCATATAGGAAGGATTTGACATAATATTATGGCAACAAAGAATAAAAATGATAAGATTATTTCTGAAATGCTTGCAGATTTGATTGACCCAAGTGAAGAAACAGAAATTGTAGAAAAGTATGGTAAGAAATGGGCTATGCGTCCAATTTCTTCACAGGAATATCTTGATGCATTGAAGGAAAGTCAAAGTTATAAGCAGGATGACCTTACACGTATGTTTGGTATGCAGATTAGTATTTTGAAACACGCACTTGTTTCTGTAAATGGATTAATTCTTACAGATGAACAGAAGAATAAAATCCTCAATGCTATTAGTCCTGCCGTTTTAACAACACTTTATAATGAATTTGAAGCAATTCGTCATAAGAGTGATGATGAAATTGCTAAAAAAGAAAATGAAGTTACAGAAGAAACGATAGGTAATACAACAATTGATGCATAATTAAACAATCATTAATAAAAGCGTGGTTCTGATTAAGATAGAACCACTTTTTTTTTGTATTTTTTTAATAGATACTATATGAAGTTGGTGAAAATTATGGAAAATGCTACAATATCTAATACAGAGTTATATGCAGTAAAAGATAAGTTTGATAATGTATCAAAAGAATTAGAAAAAATCAACAAAAATTATTCTGATTTAATTACAAAAATAATTAAAAATAATAAATTAGAAGAATTACAAAAAATATTTGATATAATCGAACATTTTAAAAAAGAAAGAAAAGAAATTTTAGAAGTATTATCTAAGCCTTTTTCTTCAGAAACAGTAACAGTTGCAATGGATAACATTGATAGTTATAGTAAGAATGTTCTTCAAATGTTATCTAAAATGCAGGAAGTTTCTTTTAGTTTTAAAAATAGTACAGATGAAAGTATACAAAAAATTGTTGATGAATTAAACAATATTAATGTTGAATATTTAAAGAGTGTAAACGAACAAACAAAAATTTTAGAAGATTTGTTAAACACAGGTGTATCTGAACAACAAAAACAACAAGAAGCACATGAAAACTTCATCAATATTTTATACAAAGTAACTTTAAATATTAAACAAAGTTACAATGCAGAACAAACAAATAGATTAGTTGATATTATCAATAGCTTAGATGATAAAACACAAGAAATAGGTGCTAGAAATAAATTTGCATCACAAGCTCGTACTAGATTGACGAATTTAATTAAAAATATTGATAGTGATATAAAATCAAATATTAAGCAACGACCATATAGTGAAGGTTCTAAAAATTTATTAAACCAACTTGATTTTATTAGAAAATTAAAATTAAATGATACAGGTAATGTAAAAGATTCAGAAAACATGGGCGAAATTTTAATTAATTTAGCCCAAGTAATGCAAAAAGATATTGTAGATAAAGGAAACAATTTAGAAAATAATTTAAACTCAACAAATGAATTTTCAGATTATAAAGACATATCATCGTATTTATCAAACGAAAAATTAGATAAATATATTAATGAAATAACTATATTCACGCAACAAAATACACAAGCAAATAGTGATGATAAAACTATTACAAATATAAGTGAACAAACAACACAAATTTTAAAAAATGCTTTATCTGAAAAAAATGAGATTGCTAAAAAATTAGTTGATAAAAGTATTCATCAATTTGTAACTGTATATAATAAGAAAAAAAATAGTGATGATAAAACAGATTATTATAATTTCCAAATGTTACAAATGCAAGGAGCATTTACAGGACAAATCAACTCTAATTATAATAATTTCCGTTATCATAATTTGTATGGTGGCATCTTTTCTAAAGACAAGAATTTAAATCAACTTTATAACAATTATGCAAGAAATACATTATTGTATAATCAAGAAGTAAGTAAAATTTCAAAAGAAGAAAGTGACTTAGCAGAACAAACAGGAATAGATTCCTCTAAATATTTATTAGAAGATATAAAAAATGATAGATTTTCAAATCCATTAAAAAATAATAATGATAGTTTAATTCAATTATCACATGAATTTAATAGGAAAAATTTGCCCAAAGGTAATAAACAAGATATTATATCTGCGAAAGAATTAAGTTCTGTTATTGGAGAAGCTATTCATCGTACTTATCAACAAATTTATAGCAAGTCTCGTTTTGACCCTGATTCTAAATTGTTGAAAGCATTATATCAACAAGCAAAACAATTAGAAGAAGAAAAACAAGATTTAGATGATAGTATTAAAAACGCAGAATTAAAGAAACAACATGATTTATTTAAAAATATAAAAAGTGTTAAAGGATTTTTTACAAAAGCCTTGGCTATGATGGGATTGGGTGGATTATTTTCATTTCATAAATGGTTTGATATGGTAAAAGACCGTGCAAATGAAAATGGTCAAATGATGTATTCAAATTATTTGGCAAATGCTTCTATGGGAGCACCTATGTCTCAAAATGCTCATGATTTAGTATTTAATATGGGACAAGAATTATTTGAAAAATCATATGGACAAATTGGATTTAATGTTCCATCAACAATGTATCAAAATTTAGCTAGTTCTGTAATGAATCAACCAGGTAGAACAGGTGCAGATAAAGCGTCTGATATAATGGCTTTTACAAAAGCACTTGTATTACCATCACAAATATATGGTTTGGATAACGGTACAATAGCAAGTGGAATCAATGCCTTTTATTATCAAAATCGTATGTCTACAAAACAAACCATTGATATGATGATGCAAGTAATTGGTGATGCAAATAAGGCTCAAATACCTGTTAATAGATATATGGGACAAATATCACAATTGGTTAATCACTATCGTCAATTAGGATATAGTGGTAAACAAGTTGTAGATAATATGGGTTCTTTAATTGCAGATGGATATCGTATGGAGGATTCTGCTTCATTTGTTGGTCAAGTTATAGGTGCGCAAGGAAACTTTTCTCAAAATAAATATAATTCTATATTTTCTGTTTTGGGCGGTGGAGCTGCGAACATGTGGCAAGGTATGTTCGCAAATTTAAAAACCCATGATAGATATGGTAATCCATACGCAGATAGACAACATTATATAGGTTCACAAATGTATTCTCGTGTACGTATGGTTACAGATATGTTTGATAACCCTGTGATGAAACAATTTGGTGTTCATGCAGCTGCTAGTATGATTGGCGGTATGAACATGAAAGAAACGCAGGTATTAATGAACGATGTAGAAAATGGAAATTATGATAAATTAGCAGAACACTTAGAAGGTTCAAAAAATGATGAATTAGCAAAAAATAAAAAAGCTACAAACGCAACCAAAGATTTTACAAAACAGTTAGAACAAGCATCAAATCAATTATCTGAAGTAGATAAAAATAAATCTATGATGTTGGCTTCTGCTAATAAATTATCTGATTTATTGGTTGGCAATAATGAAGGTATGCAACAATTTGAAAATATAATTGTAGAAGGAATTAAGTTAATTACAAATGCTATGGCAAGTTTACTTGCATTAATTCCTGAAATTAAAAAATTTATTGAAGAATCTCCAACGTTAACAAAAGCATTAACGTTTGCTTCTCAAAATCCTTTAACTGCATTAGCATTAGCAGGATTAGGATTAGGTGGTATAAAAGCATTTGGTAAATTTACAGGTAAAAAAGTATTTGAATATGCAAAAAATAAATTAGGACATCATAATGATGTAGACCATGAACAATTAGCAGAAGAAAATGTAAAACAACAAGTAGAATCTGAAAAACCAAAAACAGAATTGAAAAATGGAAAAGGATTTTTTGGCAATTTAAAAAGTGGATTAAATAAATTAAAACCATCAAGGAAAACATTATCTTCTATTGGAAAAGGATTAAAAGGATTTCGTGGAGGTGGGATGTTAGGAAGCATTTTAACTGCCGGTGCAATTGCAGGGACAATGTTATTAGGTTCTAAAAACGTTTCTGCCAATGCTTCAAATAATGAGGATAATGCAAAGCAACAAGAAGAACAAGACGATGAACAAAGTATCAATAGTATGTATACAATGTTTAAGACTGGTAATGCAAAAGTCACTTTTTATAATAAAGACGGTAAATTAATTGATATTACAGGTAAAAATCAATTAGATAGTCTATTAATGCAATATGGAACAAATTTGTTTGGAGTTACAATAGCTACGATTGGAATTTCTTCGATTGGAAAATTAGCATATGATAAATATAAACAGATAAAAGATTTAAAAATGCCAAAATTCCCGAATGTAAAAATGCCAAAAGAATTATCAGAAAAAGATTTACCAAAAGTTGATAAATTAGCAAATCCACAAGAAACAAGAGCTGGTATGTCAACAATGGATGCAGTATTAACTGCCATTGGATTAAAATCAGAAATGGGTAATACCAAGACAAAAAGTAAGAACAAAACAAAAACATCTGGTAAAGAGGAAAAACTGCCGAAAAAAAGTGGGGGTGCTTTATCAAAGTTATTAAATAGATTGATGTACATTGGCGCATTTGCAGGAGAGGTTTTATCTGATGATGATAGGTCATTTGGACAAAAAGCAGTAGCAGGTGGAATAGAAGCAGGTTCTATGTGGGCAACATTTAAATTATTGGATAAAACTGTTGGAAAAATACCAATTATTGGTAAACCGTTAGCATTTTTATTGGCTGGAACTAACTATTTGTCAATGGTATCAGAAAAATTAAAAGCCTTGGCTGGTGTTCAAGCAAAATATAAAGAAGGAAATGAAGAATTTCTTGATAAAATGAATGACCAAACAGGATTGACAGGTGCTAGTTTTGAACAATTAATTAATTCTGAAACAACACAAGGAGAATATTTTAGGTCATATTTAGAAGCAAATGGAATAGAATATGGTGATTTAAATGAACAAGAAAAACAATTTTTTAAATTACAGATAGATGAATTGGCATTTTCTCAACATGGTGTTGCAAAGGTATTAGCTTATGCAATACATGCATTACAAGTTGCAAGGACAACAGGTAATTTTAATTTAAATGGGAATGAAAATGGAAATAAGCAATTAACAGAAAAAGGAAAAGAATATATTAAAAATCAGCTTGAAGCATTTTTCCCTGGCGATGATAATGAAATTACAAATCTTGATATGGCGATTCATACATATGTTTATACACAAGATTATGTTAATGAACATGAAAGTGAATTTGATTATGATAAAAAAAGTGCCGCTTATGCAACATTACGTTATTTAAAACATCGTATTGTTGAATTGAATGGCGGTGAACCATATGAACTCACAGATGAAGATAATGTTGGATTGTTAGGCGAAAAATCATATATAGTTAATGACCCATATGATAATCCTCTAGGTCGTTCTGGAAGCAGTGAAGAATTTACTGAAAAATTATCTAATCTAGCAGGTTATATTGGATATATCCCTGCCGAAGAAATTAAGGAAGGTATTGGAAATACTGCTGAAGAAGATGAAGAAATAGCTAAAAGCGCAGGTTTTTATGGCGCGGCTATGGGAAATTATGAAGATAGTTTAACGAAACAATTAATTAATGATAATAATCCAGAATATGTAGAAAATAAGTCAATTCAACAAAATTCAGCTCCAAATGTTTCAAATACTGGAGCATATGCAAGTATGGCAGAACAAGCTAAAATGATTTCTCAATTAACTGGTTTACCAGCAGATGTAATATTTGCGCAATTAGCATTTGAAACGGGTCAAAATCCATCTGATATGGCATATTCTGATAAAATTCATAATTATGGTGGGACTATTGTTGATATGGGGCATGGAAAAAATGATAGTGGATTTGGTATTTATGTAAACAATCAAGAGGGCGCAGAAGCATATGTAAAAGGTACAGTCCCAGTTAGAGAACAATTACCACAATTAAAGGAAGCAATCGCACAAGGCGATTTGAAAAAATATGTACATTTATTAAAATATGGTATGGAAGAGTCTGGTAAAGGAAATTATCAATATTTTACTGGCGATGAAAATGAATATTTAAATGGTATAATGTCTTATTTATCATTAGCTCATAAATTAGGATTGAATGG